>LNAP01010733.1_pt1 | contig 28178 bp, 29 predicted proteins | sample 602601 | NCBI WGS metagenome assembly LNAP01 (sample SAMN02440304, study PRJNA202911) | soil metagenome | biome: Subtropical and temperate rainforests or woodlands; isolation source: soil samples (1 kg each in a 20% v/v slurry with milli Q water) were... ... | reverse complement strand
GGTTAAGGAATGAACGCCCGCCAGTGTAAAGCAATAAGCGGGTGCGGCGAAATGTTGCAGGCAACTGCCTAAACATCTGCTACCGGCGGGCGTTCTGGCTTAGCCGATCAGGCCTCTGGCAGCGTTGCCAGCAACAGGCGCTGCACATTGCCGCCCATGATCGCGGCAATGTCCTCCTGGCTAAAGCCCGCTTTGAGCAAGCCCTCGGTCAGTTGCGCCAGTCCGGTGCTGTCGAACGGCGCATGAATGGTGCCGTTAAAGTCCGAGCCCAGCGCTACATGGGCGACGCCGACTTTATCGGCGGTGTAACGAATGGCCTTGACGATGGCCGGCACCGAGGTCTCGCACACAGCGGTTTCCCAGAAACCAATGCCAATCACCCCACCGGTGGCGGCGATTTTTTCTATGTGGGCATCGCTAAGGTTGCGGGTGCCAGGGCACGTGCCCTCCACGCCGGTGTGGGACACCAACACCGGGCGCTTGGCCATGGCCAGCACATCATCAATCAACGGACGCGAGGCATGCGCCAGGTCGATCAGCATGCCTTTGTCTTCCAAGCGGGTAATCACCTGACGACCCAGCGGCGTCAGCCCGCCCTTCACCAGGCCATGGGCCGAACCGCCGACTTCGTTATCAAAAAAATGGGTGAGCCCAGCGATACGGAAATCGGCGTCGTACAGACGGTCAACGTTATCCAGTTTGCCCTCGATCACTTGCAAACCTTCGGTGGCCATAATGCCGGCAACCCGGTTCGGGTCTTTTTTCCATGCCTCTATAAAGGTAGCGAGCCCCTGACGGCTTTTGATCACCACCAGCTTGCCGTTGCTTTCGGCGGCAGCGGTGTGGAGTTTTTCGCTCTGATACAGCGCGCGTTTCAGCAGGCTTTTCCAGGTGGCTGTGGGCCAACGCTGGGCCATCACCAGCAGGGTGATGTCGTCGCTGTCGCTGCCGTTTTTTTCGTAATTGAGGTTGTGCGGGGTTTTGGTGACCGTGGAGAACACCTGCAAGGCGACATGGCCCTCGATCAACCGCGGCAAGTCGGAGTGGCCATAACTGACGCGCTTGAGAATATCGCGCTGCCACAGCAGCTCATCGTTGTGCAGGTCGGCAATAAATAGGGTTTTGTGCAGGGTTTCGGCTTGGGCGCTGGCGGGGTAGGGCGCCGGGTTTTCCACGCTATTTAACTTACGGTCCAGATAGGTCGGCAGGGAGAAAAAAACGCCGAGGCCAACGGCCAGCAGAACCAATACCACAATCGTGAGTTTACGCATGGCTAGCATCCGAGCTTGTTGTTGTGCGCGGACTGTAGCAAATCGCCGCTGGTGCATGGAGTGCCGGCGACGTGTAGGAGGCGAATTTGCGCGCGCCCCAGACATTCGTCGGAATGCAGCAGCAACTAACGCTCGCTTCGGTAAACTGCGCCGCCGTAGCGCCCCGAACCAGGCCAGCGCACCGTTAAACAGGGCCTTTCGCAGTGGCCCTGAAGCAGAGGTTGTAGATGTCGTTGCAGGCGCTGTTTTCCCTTGCGTTGTCCCACCCCGCTCAAGCCATCAACGCCCTTGCCATGTTCTTCGCCGTCGCCGGCAGCTGGCTGTTGATCGCCACCCATATTCGCCAACGCCGCGCTATCGCCGGCCTGCTCGCCGACAGTGACGTGGCCGAGAGCGCTGAGCTTTCCGACGTCGACGCCGCGACCCAACAGCTCAACCGCTTCTTTACCCGTTTTGGCTATGCCTGCCTTGGCATCGCTTTGGCTGTGTCCTGGTTTAGCACGCGGTTTTGAAATGTTGGGCTTCGCTACGCTCAACCCAACCTACGACATCACCGTAGGTTGGGTTGAGTGCAGCGAAGCCCAACAAATCCAACCCATATAAAAAAGGCGGCTCCCAATTTTGGGGCCGCCTTTTCTGTTTCTGCTAACCGTTACAACGGCAAGCCTGCCTTGATCCGATACTGATTGCGCACCGGGTTAGCGTATTGCACCACGAGGTACGGGCGCTGCTCCGCCGGGCAATTGTCCAAACGCTTCTGCCACTCCTGCTGCGCCGCCGCCAACTCATCCGCTGCAAATAGCTCCGTCACGTCCGGCACCGGTAACGTCGGATCACGCTCGGCCCACTGCGTGTACGCCAGGTAATGCGCCGGAAATAGGCGATAACCGCTAAGAATCTGCCGGTCCATTTCCACCGCCAGCTGCTTGCTGTCCTCAAAGCCACTGACCACCGGCGGGGCAAAGTTCAGGTGCACGCGGCCTTTATAGCCGGTGATGCCCAAGCCGATGCTCTTGTCATCCTCGCCTGCGGCCTTTTCATAACTGCCAGTGGTTGCGCGGATATACAGCTCACGGGCCTTGGCCTGATCGCACGGGTCGTACTCATAACTGATCGACACCGGCACCAGATTCAACCCACCAATCACCTCGGCGAAGGCTTCGTCCTTACGGCTCATATGAAACATCTTCAAAATGGCTGAATCGGTGCGGTCATCACCATCCTTCGCCCTGCCTTCGGCCTGCGCGATCCAGATCGACTCGTGGTCGTTGCGAATGGAGTGGTTGATATACGCCGACAACAACTGAAACGCCGCCAACTTCTCGCGCCGGCCCGTTAGCGAGCGGTGCACGATAAAACTCTTATTCAAGCGCATCAGATCGCTAACAAACGGCTTTTGCAGCAGGTTGTCGCCAATCGCAATGCGCGGCGTCGGCAGGCCCGCGTGGTACACCGCGTAGTTCACAAAGGCCGGGTCCATCACGATATCGCGGTGATTGGCCAAAAACAGATAAGCGTTGCCCGCCTTCAAATGCTCAAGGCCGCTGTACGTCACGCCATCGGTGGCCTGCTCAATACTGCGGTCGACATACACCTCCACCTTGTCCTGCAACGCCGCCACCGAATTGATCGAGGCGAACTGCGAACGCAGGCGATGGGCAACCAAGGGTTTCAGCAGCCAGGAAAAATGCTTGGCCAGGCGAGGAAAACGGAAGTGCGTGAGCTGGGTCCGCCATAAGGCGCTCCAACACAGCAGGGACTTCGGCGTCAGCGTACGGTCGGATGGCATCGAATTCGCCCATCATGCTCTCTTGTTTTGGTCACGGTTGCGGGTGGAATGTTGCGGTCTGCAATAGACCGGCGAGTATACAGACAAGTCACACAGAGGCTGCGATGGAGTAGTTTGCCTGCTGCGATTACATTACCAACCCGCTGTTGAACTATGGCGATGCAAAGGATGCTACGCCGATGTGAAAAAAGGAGCCTTTCACGTGAGCCAGAATGATCAACTGCTTCGTTACGCGACTGGCGAGGTCGCCGAGGTCGGTGATGCGGTTCTGATTGAGCATGCAAGAACACCTGGCGCTGTGTGCTACATCATTAGCTCAGACCAAGACTTAAAAGAGTGGGGGCTGGAAGAGCCCGGTTTGATGATCAGCGCTAAACCCTTTGGGCTGGTTTTTTGGCCTCAGTCAGAAATAGTTGATCCTGTAGTTTTTGTCTGTCGCAAAGTCAGCAGCCAGTAGCGCCGCAGAATTGGATAGATGTCACACGGAAGTATTTTTTTGCTAGAGGGCGTTAAATGCTTGGCTTGCTGAATTTTGCCATTGCTGCGGTTTTCGCTTTGCTGCCATTTGCTCTGGTGTATAGCGTGGCGCACGACGAAATAGATCGCCGTTGTGAGGAAACTGAAAAAAAACCGTTTATGTACGTAAAGCGACTGTTGGCCGTTACGGTAGTTCTTTGGGCGCCGTATGTATTTGCAGCTGTTTGTTGGGCTGAAACCCTGTTATTTGCTAATGGTCAACCGCTTGTCGCTCATTTATCAATGTATCTACTGTGGAGCTTGCCCTTAGCCTGGGGGTTAACGCTGGCAATCATTTTGGAAGTTGGGTTTGCGTTAAGCCTACTGCTAGTGCCGGTGGCCTACGTAATTGGATTGCTGATTATGGGGACACTGGGCTGGGTGGCAGGGCTCAAGTTTCTTGTGCATTGAGCTATCTGCTACTGCGATCTGTATAAGAGGGAGTTTATGCTTAAGTTTTTGGATTTAATCATCGCCGCTTTTTTTGCTTGTTCGCCCTTCGCTTTAATTTATTACGTCGCAAAACAGGAAGCTCATCAGTACACCGGTGAAAATGAGTCGCCGCTGCGAAAGTATTTTAGGCGTGGTGTAGTGCTCACACTGCCCATATGGCTGTCATTTATATATGTCGCTGCCTGTTTTGCTGAGACGCGCTTGGTCGGTGGCGGATTTCAACCTGTTGAGAGTCTGATCACTTATCTATGGCTGAGTATGTCTATGGCTTGGGCGATAGCGATGGCGCTAGTCCTCGATGTAGGAGTGCGGCTTAGTGTTCTTTTTGTCCCCGTCGCGTTCGGCGTTGCGTGGACTATTTCAGGGATAATAGTCGGTAGCATGATGTTCGTACTTTTTAGTTTTTGAGTGCCAAAAAAAGCGCGAATCGCCAAGTCAGAACAGCGACTTCCGTGTTAGATACACCAGGTTACGGCACGGATGCAGATTGCTTTCTACTCTAATAATTTTGAATTAACACCGTCTGTTAATGCGGTGGGGCCGCCCGAACACCTCGTGCTCACGCGGCCCCTTCGCACCGGCTAAGCAGCGTCGTACTAACAGCTACTTAGCCCCCGGCCGACGTATCGGTCATCACACTAAGCTGCCACCTGATTTCGCCGCTGGGATGTTGCGCATGGTTTTGCGTGGGGAAGGGGTCGCCTTTATTGCAGGTGACTTCGCGTTTGCAGTTGGTGCAGTAGTAGATTCCGGATGCTGGAACTTTATCGCTGGGGCCATATTGCGTCCGCCATTCCTCGGTGAGTAAACCGGCGGTAATTTTTGATTTTGAGGTGGTCAGGGCCATTTCAAATTTCCTTTTTGAGCGGTTCAGTAAGTGCCTGTGGAATTGAACGTAAGGCCAGGCCTTGGCGGGGGCTGGCGGCTCAAAAATAAGGGCTTGGCCAAGGCCTGAGGTAGCGAATTTTTGCGTTTGCGGTTCTTTGGGAATGGTCCATTTAAGATTGGTTTTTGCCGTTCTTTCTTTGGGATTTTTCCGGGTTTACCGAATGCACCGAGCGCGCTGTGCGGGGTGCTCCAGCACTAACTTTTAGCGCTGTTCAGGGTCTGCACTTAAGGTGCATTAAGCCCACGGGCGGCACCGGCACGCTATGCGGTTTTTCAGGCGCTATAGTGCTGTTCAGGCTTTCTTATTGCGGAGTGCCCCATGCTCGAAACCCAGCCCTACGATTGCCCCTACTGCGGCGAGCCCGCCGAGGCGCTTCTGGATTTGTCCGGCGGCGACCAGCAGTACATTGAGGATTGCCATGTGTGTTGCCGGCCGATTCTTTTCGATTTACGCACCGATGGTGATGGCTGGGAGTTGGATGTTCGTGCGGAGAATGACTGATGCAGCGTATTTACGAGCCGCAAGATTTGCTCGAGGCCGAGTTGCTGTCGGGCATGTTGGCTAGCGAGGGCATTGAGGCGCATGTCACGGGCGGCCATTTGCTCGGCGGGGTGGGGGAGTTGCCGGCGTGTGGGTTGTTGGCCTTGCTAGTGGCCAATCAGCAGGCTGAGCACGCACGCGGTTTGATCGCCGCGTACAATGCCGCGCAGCCGCTCCCCGGTGACGAGCCGGAAGAGTTTCAAGGCGTGCTGCTCTGCTAACCCTTTTCTGATGAGCCTTTCGCCTGATGTGTGGACGCTATGCCCTGTTCCGTTGGACGCCCGCTTTAGCGGCCACCCCTGGTTTTCCCGCCGACCAACAGCCGGGCTGGAATATAGCGCCCAATAGCCAGGTGCTGATGCTGCGTCAGGTTGAAGGCCAGCGCCGTGCCGACTTGGCGCGCTGGGGCCTGACGCCGCCGTGGCTGACCGATCTGTCGAAAACCCCTGCCCATGCTCGCGCCGAAACAATTGCTGAGCAGCCGATGTTTCGCGATGCCTTGCGCCAGCGCCGCGCGTTGCTGCCGGCCAATGGGTTTTATGAGTGGCGCGGCACGGTGCGTAAGCGCCCGTATTGGATCACCCGTGAAGAGTCGCCAATGTATTTTGCGGCGGTGTGGGAGGCGTTTCCGGTTGAAGGCCACACCTACTTAAGCGTGGCGGTGGTCACGCAACCAGCAGCGGGTTTGCGTCGTCCGTTGATTCTGGATGCGGCGGGTCAGGAGATTTGGCTGGCCGACGATACGCCGCTGCCCGCCCTGCAAGAGCTGCTGTGCCTGCCCAACCCGGTGTTGCGTGAGCGGGCGCTGGCGCATTTCGTCAACGATCCAAAACTCAATGCCCCCGAGTGCCTGACCCCGGCTTAAGGCTGCTCCGGGAATAGCTCGGCGTTGGAGAACTGCGCCAGCAAGTGATCAAACACCAGCCGCACCCGTGGCGACACCGGCCCACGCTGCGGCCGGTAGATAAACAAATCCCAGGGTGGTGGCGCGATGTCATCCAGCACGCTAACCAACGCACCGCTGCGCAAATGCGGCACCGCCAGGTAGCTTGGCACCTGGCCATAGGCGAGCCCTGCCAACACCGCTTCCAACTCGGCTTCCGGATCATCGCTGATAAACGCGGCGTGGTCCGGCATCAGCTGTTCGTTGTTGGCAAACGACCATGGCCAGGGCCGGCCGCTGCGGCGGTCGATCAATGCCGACAACGGCCGCTGCTGCAGTGCTTCCAGGGAGGAGGGGGCGCCGCCGCCGGCAACCAACTCGGGGCTGGCGACCACCCAAAGCGGCACCTTGGCCATTGGCCGGGCGATATAGCGGCGGTCGCGGATCATGCCGACGCGAATTCCGATGTCGATCTGCGCACTCACTGCGTCGGTCATTTCATCTTCCAGGCGCAATTCCACCTGCAGGCCTGGATGCTCGCGCAGCAACGGTACTAAGAGCTGCACAAGGAAGCGCCGGCCAATGGCATGCGGGGCGGTAAGGCCGACGCGCCCGCTTATTTCATCGCTGGCGCTGCGGCGGTTGCGCTGGAACAGTTGGTCGACACTTTCCAGCGTCTGCCGAGCCTGCTCCACCAGGCGTTGGCCAAACGCAGTGATCTGCACCTGGCGGGTGTTGCGGTGAAAAAGAATTTCACCGAATTGCTGCTCCAGATCCTGAATCGCCCGGGTCACGCTTTGTGGGGAAATACTCAGGCGTGTGGCGGCGCCTCTAAAGCTATTGGCGTCGGCAGCGGCGCAGAGAATTTTCAGCAGTTCCATGCGGTTCAGCATTCGGTAAGGCCTCGTTTGCGTTGTTCCATTTTATGGAATAGCCAAATCCTATCTGTTCCATTTTCAGTTGCAAGCCCGCTGCCCATACTCGCTCTCAACCGGTGCCAACCCCTTGGCCCGCAAAGTTGAGGACATAACCATGAGCAACAACATCAACGGCAAAGTTGTAGTCATCACCGGCGCCAGCAGCGGCCTGGGCGAAGCCACGGCGCGCCACTTGGCGGCGCTAGGCGCATCGGTGGTATTGGGCGCGCGCCGCAAAGATCGACTCGACACCTTGGCCAGCGAAATTACCGCCGCCGGTGGTAAGGCCGTGGCCTACGCCACCGACATCACCCAGCGCGACGAAGTGGAAGCGCTGATTCAAGGTGCGGTGGACAGCTTTGGTCGCGTCGACGTGCTGATTAACAACGCCGGTTTGATGTCCATCGCGCCGATGAGCGAAACCAAAGTGGACGAGTGGGACCGCATGATCGACATCAATATCAAAGGCCTGCTCTACGGCGTTGCCGCGGCCTTGCCACGCTTCCAGGCGCAGAACAGCGGGCACTTTATCAACATCGCCTCGGTGGCCGGCCTGAAGGTGTTCAGCCCGGGCGGCACGGTTTATAGCGGCACCAAGTTTGCTGTGCGGGCGATTAGCGATGGCCTGCGGCATGAAGTGGGCGGGGCGATTCGCACAACAGTGATTTCGCCGGGTGCGGTGGATAGCGAGTTAAAACACGGCAGCTCGCACCAGGCCAGCAGCGATGGCTTGCAGGAATTTTACAAAATGGCCATTCCGGCCGAGTCGGTAGCGCGGGCGATTGCCTACGCCATTGAACAGCCGGCGGATGTGGATATCAGTGAAGTGGTGCTGCGCCCGACTGTGCAAGACTTCTAAGCACACTGCGAGCCCACACCATCGTCATTCCCGCGCAGGCGGGGATGCAAGATGTTCGTCTCGACTGGGTAATTGAGGTTGACGTAAAACTCTAGGTCCCCGCCTACGCGGGGACGACGGAGGTTTTTGCATCCAGCATCGTCATTCCCGCGCAGGCGGGAATCCAGAATGTCGAGGCGAACCTGGCGGTGCGTACAGCATCAATCCTTACGGCGCTTGAGCTGATCACGCAACTGCGTTGGCAAGTTGCGAATGGTCAACGTGCCTTGTTCTTCGTTGTAGTCGATGTTTGAGCCCAATAAATGCGCTTCAAAGCTGATCGACAGGCCTTCGGCGCGGCCGGTAAAGCGGCGGAATTGGCTGAGGGTGCGTTTGTCGGCGGGGATCTCTGGCGACAAGCCATAGTCTTTGTTGCGGATATGGTCGTAGAAGGCTTTCGGCCGTTCTTCGTCAAGCAGGCCGGAGAGTTCTTGCAGGGTCATCGGCTCGCCGATTTTGGCCTGGCTAGTGGCGTAGTCGACCAGGGTGTCGGTCTTGGCGCGGGCCTGCTCTTCAGGCAGGTCTTCGGCTTCCACAAAGTCGCTAAAGGCTTTGAGCAGGGTGCGGGTTTCGCTGGGCGAGTCGACGCCTTCCTGGCAGCCGATAAAGTCGCGGAAGTATTCCGAGACCTTCTTGCCGTTTTTGCCTTTGATAAACGAAATGTACTGCTTGGACTGCTTGTTGTTCTGCCACTCCGACAGGTTGATGCGCGCCGCCAGGTGCAGTTGGCCGAGGTCGAGGTGCTTGGCCGGGGTGACGTCCAGCGCGGCATTTACCGCGACGCCTTCGCTGTGGTGCAGCAGGGCGATGGCCAGGTAATCGGTCATGCCTTGCTGGTAGTGGGCAAACAGCACATGGCCGCCGGTGGAGAGGTTGGATTCTTCCATCAGCTTTTGCAGATGCTCCACGGCCTGCCGGCTAAAACTGGTGAAGTCCTGGCCGCCGGCCTGGTACTCCTGCAACCAGCCGCTGAAGGGGAACGCCCCCGACTCCGCCTGAAAGAAACCCCACGCCTTGCCTTGCTTGGCGTTATAGCTTTCGTTGAGGTCGGCGAGCATGTTCTCGATGGCCTGCGACTCGGCCAGCTCGCTGCTGCGGGCGTGGAGAACAGCAGGGGTGCCGTCGGGTTTTTTCTCGATCAGGTGGACGATGCAGTGGCGAATCGGCATGGCAGTCTCATTCAAATTTCAAAGCGGCGCGCAGTTTACCCGACGACTTCGGTCTGGGTCGCCCTTCGCCGCTGTAAGGCCTGCAAGCGCTCAATCATATAGCGCAGGTGCATGTGCAATTCGTACAACTCGTTGGAGTAGGACAGCGGTACTTCCACCCGGGCCAATTCGTCCTCAAGCCCTTCCAAGCGGGCGATTTCAGCGCTGAGGTCGCTGGGCAGTTTGCCTTTGTACAGTTGCTGGTCGATCTCGCGCAGGTGTTTGTACCAACGGTAAATCCGCGCGCGAATACGCCACTGGTAAATCGGCCCAATCGCCTTGAATAGCGGGAACAACGATGGCCAGAATGATGTAGCGGTCCGCCAGGCTGGCGATGCGAAACGGCAGGTAGCGCTGCAGAATCGGCAGGCCTTTTTTGTAGTAGTAGTCGGCTTCGTCCAGGGTATGCAGCGACAGTGGTGGCGGCGCCGGGTAGCTGCCGGCCGGATCAAGCAGGCTGCCGTTTTTCAGTACGGTTTTGGCCGCTTCCAGAATCAACGCGGTGAGCGAGGGGTGAAAGTGTTCTCCGCTGACCAAGGTGGCCATCGGGCCGATGGTGACGATGTCGTGGTCGGGGGTGTTTTGCGCCATGTTGAGCATGCCCTCGCCGACGTCCAGTTTGCTCAGGTAGGGCAAGCGGGCGAGGTAGGCATCGGTGCGGCGCAGGCTGACCAACTGCAGATTGGGGTCGGCGGCCAGGCGTTGGATCAGCGCGTTTTCGGCGGGGCCGACAAAGAACGCCGCATCCAACTCGCCCGCCATCAGCGCATCGGCCGCTTTGCCGCCGCCCAAGGGTTGCCAGGTGCTTGGGTACTGCGCCGGTTCGATGCGGTTGGCGGCAAACAGCGCGGCGGTTACCGCCTGGGTGCCGCTGTCTTCAACGCCGATGGCCACGCGCATGTTCATCAAGTCGGCGAGGCGATCGAACTTGGCCTTTTTGCCAAGAAATAGCCACAGCGGTTCGCGGTACATCACGCCTAAGCCTGCAAGCTTGTCGCGCTCCTCGGCCGCGATGCTGAATTCCTGGCCGCTCTGCACCAGGGCCAATTCCACCTCGCCCTTGGCCAGCTTATTGAGGTTGTCTTGCGAGCCTTGGCTTTGCACCAACTCCAGGGTGAAGCCCTGTTTGGCCAGCTCGGTTTTCAACCGTTCAGCAAAGGCGTGGTAGCCACCGCCGGCGCTGCCGGTGGCCAAGCGGGCATGCATAGGCGGTGGTGGGGCGACAAAGTAGAAGAGGGCGCCGACCAGGGCAGCCACGACGGGCACGATCCACAGGTTGGTCAGCAACATAATCTTTAAGTCGCGGAGGATTCTTCGCATTGCAGTTCCTTGGCGGTGCTCTGAGTGCCTAAAGGGTAACCGCCCGGCGGATTTTTCGCCTGCTGCCCATGTGCCAGGGCTCCGAGGAGGGCTGTGCCTGTCACTCGATTTAGAGCAGGAAAAGAACAGTCAGACCGCTTTATAAGCTTCTGCAGCGTGCTTTTCAGGGTTTCCCTATAGCGAATTCGTATTTATGGCCAATGAAGGCACTGTGATATCAATTTTCTGGCGTCAATAAATCGAACAACAACCGACCGTTGTCCCATGACGGTTTAACCTGTTCCGCGGTCTGTCAGGGATGCTCTTCCGTGGTTTCGCTCTAACCCGGCTGTTGCGGGTTGAACGTAGGAAGGTGGCCTATGCCCCGAACCCTGCTCTACACGGCGTTAGCCCTGCTTGCCTCAGGTGCCACGCTTGCCTTTCTGCTGCACGAGCCGTCAACGGCCAACGTCGCTGCTATTGCTTCTGCCCCGTTACCTCCTTCCCTGGCTGCTGCGCCGCCGTCCACGGGTTTGCTGCCGTCAACGCCGTTGAGTGCGCCGTCGGTTGCGGCGGCGGGCGTTGTCGCTAGCACGCCACATAAAGACGTAACGCTACAAGCGGCTGCACCGTCTGACAATGTGATCGAGCTCTGGGATAGCCAATCGCTGGTGCCCGAGCAGCAAGACGAAATGACCCTCTACCGCACCCATATGCCGGTTTCTGCCCTTGGCAGCCTGGCCGTCGGTAAGACCCTGCAATTGGCGGTGCCTGGCCGCAACGAGCCGCTGCGCGCGCTGCTGGACGAGACCCACAATACCGGCGCCGCCGTCTGGAGTGGGCCGGTACAGGGTGGCCAGCCGGAAGACTCGTTAACTGTCGTGCGCGGGCAGCTTGAGACCCATATCACCCTCGCTACCCGCGATAAGACTCTGTCGTTTGTGGTGGACAACGCCACCGGCAGCACCCTGATGACCGACCAAAACGAATTGCTGATGCGCGCCACCCCAGACGCCCTCGTCACCCCAGAATCCACGCCGTTGCAGCCGCTCCCACCGCCAACCCGCGGTTGAGCGCTACAGGATTAGAAACCATGAAAAAACTACTCGCCTGCCTGGCCATGCTCCTACTGGCCCCGTTGACCCAAGCCGCCACCGAACCGCGCACCGTCGATTTGCTGGTGCTCTACACCAAAGAGGCCCAAGCCCTGCCGAACGGGCGTGACATTGACGCGCGCATCGCCAGTTACATCGAATTTGCCAACAACGCGTTCAAGAAAAGCAACGTCAACCTGCGTCTGCGTTTGGTCAACCGGCAGCTGTTGAGCTGGGCCAGTTACCCAACCGTCTCCGGCACGGATCTGGCTGCGTTCGCCGCCGACCCCCGCGTCCAACAACTGCGTGAAACCTATGGCGCCGACGTGGTGCAACTGATCAACCGTACCCAGGTAGGGCAGGGCTACGGCGTATGCGGCATCGGTTACGTGCTCTCCGGGCCGAAAAATAGCGGTACCTTCCAGAATGGCGCCTGGGCCAGCGCCTATGGCATCACCGGCGTGGATTGCAGTCTGAGCACCATGGCTCACGAGATCGGCCACAACCTGGGCTTGCGTCACTCCTATGAGCAGGACCAGACCGAGGGCTATTACACCTACCTAGCCCGCGGCATACACCAGGGCACCTACGAATGGGGCCGTGGCTACGGGGTGCAGGGCCGCTTCTCGACCATCATGGCCTACCCGCAGGTGTTCAACGCCTCGGTGCAGGCGCCGTTGTTTTCCTCGCCTGCCCTGGTCGACAGTACTTGCGCCAACCAGGCCTGTGGCCGTGCTAGCTATGCTGACGCTGCCCGCGCACTAAACGACATGGCCGCGCAGATTGCCGCACTGCGTCCGACTAAAGTGCCGGAAACGGTCAACCCCACTAGTACGCCGACCGCTCCCACTACACCTACTACGCCAACCACACCGACCCCGCCCGTAGCACCGCCGGTAACCGCCTGGTGCGCCAAGCCTGCCCTCACGGGCTTGGTAACCAACGGCGAGTTCCGGACCTTGGAGGGTTGGAAAACCTTACTTAACGTGGCCAAGCTGAGCCAACTTAACGTTGGCAAAACCTGCCGTGACGACGCCTTGCAATTCGAGCTGCCGGCTGGCCGCGACGATATGCTCGCCACCTCTGTCGGCGCGCTCAAGGTTGGCGCCACCTACCGGCTGAAAGCCAAGGTCATGCTCAAGGGCACCAACGTGCGCGGCAACGTGTACCTGGGCATGGTCCATGAGGAGAACGCGGGTATCAGCTACAGCAGCGCCAACGGCGTGATCAAGTCGGTGACCAGCAGCGAGTTCACCCCCATCGACATGACCTTTATCTACCAGCCGCCACCCACCGTCATCCGCAATACCTACCTGGGCTTGTTCAGCATCAACCGGCTGGGCGTGTTGCTCGATGAAGTCGAGCTCAGCGAAGTGACGCCCGCAACCGCGATCAAGGCAGTCACTCCGGCCGCCTTTAGCTGGAACTTCGACAGTGCGATCGGTGAGTGGACAGGCTTCTACGGCAGCAATCGGCTCACCGCGCTGGCAGCGACCGGCAAGTCGCTGGAGGTATACGCCCGCAAGGCGGATGGCACTGGCGCCAGCCTGTTGTTGGCCGGCAAGGTGCAGCCGGGGTTGTCCTACCGCTTTAGCGCTGACGTGATGGTGGGGCGTACCACCAGCGTTGCCGCACTGGCCTATGCCTACCTCTACCTTGAAGACACGGCCGGCAATGGCCGCACGCTGTCACTGGGTGTGGTGAATACCCAAGGCGGCGTTTGGGGCAAGCTGCAGCAGAGCTTCCAGGTGCCGAACGGGACGTATCGACGCATGGAGCTGCTGGTGCTTGGCACTCGCCCAGACCAATCGCTGTACCTGGATAACATCAGCCTTAACCGGCTCTAGGCGAAAAAAAACCTGGCGCCCGTGGTCGGGGCGCCAGGTTTTTTTTGCCTGCAGCTAATGCGCCGAGCGTGGCGACGTCGGCGCGCGACGGCTGCGAATATAGTCCAGCACGGCCAGCGCCAGCAGCAGACCCACGGCATACCAGGCGTCGTTGCCGAGGGCGACCATCACCAGGGCACAGAGCAGTGCGCTAAACGCCGCCATCCACCGCCACACGCCTTTTAACAGCACCCAACCGGCGGCCATGCTGAACAGGTAAATCAGCACAAAGTTGCCATTGGCATAGCGGATCAGTTGGTCCACCGACAGCTGCATTACCGCCGCCAGGCTGGCGCACAGGGCGCAGATAATCACCACCAGCAACAAGGCGCGGGCCGGCACGCCATGATGGTTACGCTGGGCCAGCGGGCGCGGCAGTTTGCCCTCATCGGCCAGGCTCCAGATCAAGCGGGCAAAGCCCTGCACATAGACATTCATCGAGGCAAAGCAGGCCAGGTAACCGATCAGCGCGCTTAGCCAACGGGCCTTGGCGCCGAACAGTTGATCGAGCATACGTGGCAGCGACGCGGCATCCGTCTGCACATCGCCATAGGCATGAAAGCTCAGCACCGCCAGGGAGCAGGCCCAATACACCAGGCCGGCGAGCAATACGCCAAGCAGCAGGGCGAGGGGGAAATCACGTTTCGGGTGTTTGAATTCTTCGCCCATATGGGTGAACGCTTCGATGCCAACAAAGCACCAGAACATCACGCCGAGCGCGGCGGGCAGCAGGTGCCAGGAACCACTTAGTGCCGGTAGCAACGGTTGATTGGCGTGGGGCAAATCACCGGCCCACCAGATCAAACCCACCGTGGCAATAATCGCCAGGGCAATTGCCCCCTGCACCATGCCCGAGGCTTTCGCCGGGCGTTGGCCGAGCAGCAACATCGCGCCGAGGGTGGCGAGCTGAATCAACAGCGCTTCGCCGCGGCCGATGGGAAATAGTGCTTGGAAAAAACCCGTGGAAATATTCAGCGCAGCGGGCAAACCCACCGGCAACACGGCGAGAAACAGCAGCGCGCTAATGCGCTCCATCCGTGGCCCGAATGCGCGACCAATCAAGTGCGGTGCACCACCGGCATGGGGAAAATGGCGGCCCAATTGGGCGAAGGTAAAGGCCACCGGCAACACCAACACAATCAGTACCAGCCAGGCCCATAACGAGGCGCCTCCTGCGGCGGTGGCTGCCAGTGCCGGCACCACAAAAATACCGGTGCCTAGCAGTGAAGTACTGAGCAGGCCGATGCCCTGCAACAGGCTCAATTCTTGGTTCAAGCGACTCATGGGGTATGCTCTGCAATCCGTCGTGGCCCATGGTAAGTCGGCCGTCATCTATACGGTTCCGGCGAACTGACGGCATTGACCGGCAAAGTGGCGCCAATCGCCGTCAACCTGTTTTGCGTGAGAGTTTCAGTGGACAAGTTCGATCAGCAGATCATCGCGTTGTTGCGCTCCGACGCCCGTTTAACCGTTAGCCATATCGCCCGCGAGATCAATCTCTCGCGCTCGGCTGTAGGCGAACGCATCCGTCAATTGGAGCAGAGCGGCACCATCCAGGGCTACCACGCACGCATTGCCGAACCACAAGGCGCGGCGATAAAGGCCTACCTCGAACTGTTCTACAGCGGCGCGCGCTGTGAAAACTACGCCGAACGCATGCGCGCCTACCCGGAAATTCGTCGCTGCAGCGGCATCAGCGGTGAGACCGACATGCTGGTGTATATCGAAGCGCCGTCGATGCAACGCCTGGCCGAGATACGCGGCGAGATTGAAAACTTCACCGGCATGCAGAAAGTCAAAACCCATATGGTGGTGAAAGACTGGACGTTCTGACCTGACCCCGCCGTCCCCGCCTGCGCGGTAACAACGGGGCTGAATATTCACCGTTGCGCCCGCACAGCCTTCGGCAACTCCCGCCGCATCCGCTCCACCACGCCCGGCAGCTCATCCATGTGCTGAACCAACTGCTCTACGCCCAACTGGCGCAGGGTTTCACCGTGCTCTGGCGGAATATGGCTGGCGCCGAGAAAACCAATCACCCGCATGCCTGCGCTAAGCGCGGCGGTAACGCCGGTGCTGCTGTCTTCCACCACCAGACAACGGTGCGGCGCTACCCCAGCCGTTTTCGCGGCGAGCAGGTAGACATCCGGCGCGGGTTTGGGCCGGGCTACCTGTTCGGCGCTAAAGATGCCGCTGTCGATGCGCTCTCTGAGCTGGCAGCGGTGCAGGGAATGAACAATGCCAGCCAGGTGGCTGTTGGAGGCCACGGCCAGGGGCAGGTCGATAGCCAGATAGGCCTCGCGGGCGCCGGCAATCGGCAGGGCGTGCTGATGAATACGCGCCCCGGTGGCGTGGTACAGGTCGCGGATAAACTGCTCTTCGAGGGTGATGCCGAAGTGTGTTTCCACGCGGCTCAAAATGTCCCGCGCTTGCAGGCCAAAGGTGCCGTGCAGCACCACTTCCAATTCGTGCAAGGGCACCCGTTTGCCCAGTGCTTCGCGCACCATGCGCTCGGCGACGATTTCGCTGTCGATCAGTACGCCATCGCAATCGCTGATCAACAGATCGATGTAACTGGCTGCAGTCATAAGAGCCAAACTCCGCAGCGCTGACCGTACAGCGCGTTGTGATTTGCCAAGGGGGGGCGCTTTGCTCCAAGGTTGGCGCCTAGAACCGGGATGCGCATTCTGCACAGCTCTGATTGGCACCTTGGCCAGCATTTTATGGGCAAGACCCGCCAAGCCGAACACCAGGCTTTTACCACATGGCTGATTGAACAATGTGCCGCGCATGCCGTGGATGCGTTGATTATTGCCGGCGATATTTTCGACACCGGCGCGCCGCCCAGCTACGCCCGTGAGCTGTACAACGAATTTATCGTCGCCCTGCGCGCCACCGGCACACAGTTGGTAGTACTCGGCGGCAACCACGACTCAGTGGCCATGCTTGGCGAAAGCAAAAGCCTGTTGGCACACCTCAATACCTGGGTGATCCCTGCCGTAGCGGACGACCTTAACGCGCAACTGCTGGTGCTGCATGACCGTGACGGCAACCCGGCTGCGCTGCTGTGCGGCATTCCCTTTATTCGCCCGCGCGATGTGATGCACAGCCAGGCCGGGCAGAGTGCGCAAGACAAACAGCTGTCGTTGCAAGAAGCCATTCACGGCCATTATCAGCAGCTGTATGCCTTGGCCGAACAGCGCCGCGCTGAGCTGGGTGGCGAGCTGCCGATTATTGCCACCGGCCACCTCACCACCGTCGGCGCCAGCGCCAGCGAGTCGGTGCGCGAGATTTATGTCGGCGCGCTGGAGGCCTTTCCCACCAACGCTTTCCCGCCAGCAGCGTATATCGCCCTCGGGCATATTCACCGGCCGCAAAAGGTCGGTGGCCTGGAGCATATCCGCTACTGCGGCTCGCCGATTCCGTTGAGTTTTGACGAAGCCAAGCAGACGAAAGAAGTGTTGTTGGTGGAGTTCGCCGGGCGCCAGCTGAGCAGCGTTACCGCGCTGCCAGTGCCGCGTTCACAGGCGTTGGTGTCAGTGCGTGGCAATCTGGCCGAGCTACAAAGCGCGATCACCGAAGCCGCAGAGCAGGGCAGCGCTGAACGGCCAGTGTGGCTGGAAGTGTGCGTGAGTGCCGACGACTATTTAAGCGATCTGCAAACCCGTATTCAGGCCATGACCGAAGGCCTGCCGGTGGAGGTATTGCGCATCCGCCGTGAACGCGGCAACGCCCCTGCCGGCCTGCAAGGCAGCGCCAAAGAAACCCTGGATGAGCTCAGCACAGACGATGTATTTGCCCAACGGCTAAGTAGCGAAACCCTCGACGAGGCGTTGGAACAACGCCTGCAAGGCTTGTATCGCCAGGTGGTTAGCCAACTGCGCGAGGAGGACGTATGAAAATCCTCAGCCTGCGCCTAAAAAACCTCAACTCGCTTAAAGGCGAGTGGAAGATCGACTTCACCGCCGAGCCCTTTAAAGACAACGGCTTGTTCGCCATCACTGGCCCCACTGGCGCCGGCAAAACCACCTTGCTCGATGCCATCTGCCTGGCGCTGTACCACCGCACACCGCGCATGAGCAGCTTGTCGGCCACCGCCAACGAATTGATGACCCGGCATACCGCCGACTGCCTGGCCGAGGTCGAGTTTGAAGTGAAGGGCCAGCGTTATCGGGCGTTCTGGAGTCAGCGCCGCGCGCGGGACAAAAGCGATGGGGCGTTGCAGGCACCCAAGGTGGAGTTGGTCAAAGTCGACGGCGCCACCGGCGAGGGCGAAATTCTTACCGACAAGATCAATGAAAAATACCGCCTGACTGAAAGCCTCACGGGCCTGGATTTCGAGCGCTTTACCAAGTCCATGCTCCTGGCCCAGGGTGGCTTTGCGGCCTTCTTGGAGGCCAACGCCAACCAGCGCGCCGAACTGCTGGAAGAGCTGACCGGCACCGATATTTACGGGCAGATTTCCAAGCGCGTTTTTGAGCAAACCCGCGATGTGCGTGATGAGCTGGGGCAACTGCGCGCCAGGGCCGAGGGCGTCGAGTTGCTCAGCGATGAACAACGCGCGGTATTGGAAGCAGAAGGTCAGCAACTAGGCCAGGCGGAAGCCGGCTTGCTCGCTGAACAGCAGCAGGTGCAACGCCAGCGCCAATGGTTGGAAGACCTCGGCAAGGCGCAGGCACAGCAACAGCAGGCACGCAGTCAACACGAGCAGGCCCAGCAGCAGTTAGCCGATGCCCAGCCGCACCTGGCGCGCCTGGCCGCATGTGCCCCGGCGATAAAACTGCAGCCCCATCACAGTGCCTGGCAGCGGGCGGTGCAGGACGTCGCCCTGCGCAGCCACGAGCTGCAACGTGTTGAACAGGCGCAGCAACACGCCACTGAACTGGTGCAACACAGCCTGTGGCAGGCCAGCCAGTTGAGTCAGCAAATCAGCGCTGCGCAACAGGCACAAGTGAGCCACCTGAACGCACAACAGCAGGCGTTAAGTGAGCAATTGGCCGAGCAACCGCAACTGCGCCAGCTGGGTGAAAAGCTCAGCGGCTGGGAGGCGCAATTGGCCACCAGCGCCAAGTTGCTGGAGGCGCTGAGCGAGCAGCAACGGCGCAAGCTGGATGCCGTACAGGCCGCGACTCTGCTGGGCGAGCAGATCCAGGCGATAACCCTACAAGCAGACAGCGCCCAGCAACTGTTACTCAGTACCCAGACCGCTGAAGGTGAGCAACTGGCGCAACTTGAGCACCTGCTGGACGGCCAGGCCGAAAGCGAACTGCGCGAGTCTGCCGAGCGTTTAGTCAATCAAGGCTATGGCCTGGAACGTTTGCAGGAGATTGATCACAAAAGCGGGCAACTGGCATTCCAAGCCGATCAGTTGGCCAACAACCTGACTGCCCTTGGCCAGCAAAAAAGTACGCTCGAGCAGGCCCTGCATGCCCTGCGTGAGCAGTACAAAGGGCTGCAGCAGCAGGTTCGCGACAAGGAAAAGCTGCTGGAGCAGGAACGTCATATTCGTAAGCTCGAGGACTACCGCGCGCACCTGCAGGCGCAGCAGCCCTGCCCGCTGTGCGGGTCGCTGGAACACCCAGCTGTGGCGGCCTACCAGGCGCTGGATAGTTCGGCCACCGAGCAGGCCTTGGAGGCGAAAAAGGCCGCGCTGGAAAACCTGCGTGAACAGGGTGAAGCACTGAAAAGTGAACTGGCGGCTCTGAGCGAACGTCTCCAGCAGCAGACCCAGCAGTTGGCAGATATCCAGCAAGAGTCTGAACGGTTGGACGACCGCTGGCAGCGTCACTGCGATGAGTTGGGGGTGTCGCTCGCCGACGCCGACGCATTGCATGCCGAGCAGCTGCGCCATGCTGAAAACGTGCGCCAGCTGCAGCAGCGCCTGGCCCCACTGGACGCGTTGAAAACTGCCCTGGATGCCGCCCGCGCTGCCAGCCAACAGGCGCTGACACAGCACCGTGACGCCAGCCAGCAACTGGCCTTGCTGGGCAAAGACCTAGATGCCAACGGCCAGCAACAGGCCGATATCAACCAGCAACTGACGCAGCTTGCGCAGCAACAACAGGAGCAGCAGGCCAGCCTCGTGGCCGCCTTGGCTGAGCTGGGTTATACGGTGCCTGCGGACGGCGCGCAGTGGCTGCACGAACGCAAGTTGGAATGGGCGAACTATCAGCAGCAACAGCAACAGCTGCAGGCGCTGCAAGAACAATTGCGCGATGCCCAGCACGCCTTGACGGCTGCCAACCAACTCAGCGAACGGTGGCAACAACGCTGGCAGCAGCAAGGCCTGGCTGATCGCGATGAGCTCGCGATCAGCCAGCGGCCCGTTGAGGCATTTAGTTCGGTCGAACAGCACTACTCGGTCGCCATGCAGCAAGTCAGCGAACTGTTGGGTAAACAACAAACCCTCAGCGATCTGCTGCAGCAGGAACAGGCAGCCTTGCAACAGCATCAGCAGGCCTGGACCGAGGCCCTGGCCACTAGCCCGTTTGCCGATGAGCAGGCTTACCTCGCCGCCTTGCTAAGCGACGTACAACTCGCCGAATTGACCCACCTTAAAACCCGTCTGGAAAAAGCCCTGACCGAATGCCAGGCCCTGCATGTGGCGAGTACACAAGCACTCGCCGACCTGGAGGCCATGCCACAAACCGCGCAAGGCAGTGACGAACTGGACGCGCAACTGCAACAGCTCGGCGACCAGCTTAAACAGCTCAGCGGCCGCCAAGGCGAAATCCGCGCGCACCTGCGTGACGACGCTGCGCGCCGGGCAGGGCAGCAAAGCTTGTTCGCGCAAATCAGCGCCAAGCAGGATGAGCACGACCTCTGGCAACACCTCAACGGTCTGGTCGGTTCTGCCGACGGCGCCAAGTACCGCAAGTTTGCTCAAGGGCTGACCCTCGACCACCTGGTGTACCTCGCCAATTTGCAGCTGCAGCGTTTACATGGCCGTTACCAACTGGCCCGGCGCAGTAGCGGTGAGTTGGAATTGGAAGTGCTGGATACCTGGCAAGGCGATGTCGCCCGCGACTGTAAAACGCTGTCGGGCGGGGAGAGCTTTTTGGTCAGTTTGGCGCTGGCCTTGGCGCTGTCTGATCTGGTTAGCCACAAGACCAGCATTGACTCGCTGTTTCTCGACGAAGGCTTTGGCACGCTGGATGGGGAAACCCTGGAAGTGGCGTTGGATGCGCTGGATGCGTTGAATGCCAGCGGCAAGATGATTGGTGTGATTAGTCATGTGGAGGCGCTCAAGGAGCGGATTCCGGTGCAGTTGAAGGTGCATAAGGGGGTTGGGTTGGGGTATAGCGCGTTGGATCGGCGGTATGCGGTTTCTGGGTGAATTGCTTTGGGTCTGGTGGTGGTCTTCTTTATCGCGTGTGCTGGGCGTTTGGTTTCGCGCCTTACGCGCGACTCACTTTTTCCAGTCGCCGGGATGCCGGACCAGAAAAAAGTAAGCAAAAACGCTTGCCCCTACCTGCGCTGCGGGTGCCCTCATTCCATCGCCGCTCCAGGGGCACGGCACAACGGGCCTTCCATGGCCCGATGTGCCTCTCGCCGCGTCCCTGCGGCTCAACCCCTTACACGGCGATTCCATTCGGCCTGCGATAAACGGGGCGGGTAGATCAAGAGCCAGATCAAGATCAAAGGCCGCTCTCCCCCGGCCCCTCTCCCGCGAGCGGGCGAGGGGTGACGAATGGCCAAAGCCGTACTCCGATCAGCTCCCTCTCCCGCTAGCGGGAGAGGGGTGACGAAGACTCTCGACCTCACTGGGTCAGCTCCCTCTCCCGCTTGCGGGAGAGGGTTGGGGAGAGGGGCCTTTGATCTTGATCTACCCGCCCCGTTCATCGCAGGCCGAGCGGAGTCGTTGTGCAGGGGGTTGAGCGGCAGGAGCCGCGAAAGGCGTGGGGCCATGGATGGCCCTGCACGCCGACCCCCGGAGCAACGACGGAGCGAGGGGACCCGCAGCGCAGGGCCAAGGTAGGGGCAAGCGCTTTGGTTACTTTGCCGCGATTGGCAAAGTGACTCGCGCGTAAGGCGCGAAACAAAACGCTCAGCCCACGCGGTAACGAAGACCACCACCGCAACCAAAGCAAACATCAAAAGCCGGTGCGCCCAGCACACCCCATAAAGCATCGCGGATTGGGCGCGCCGACCCCCGCCATTACTCCACCGAACTCACCGAATCAATCTGCTCTTGCGAGTAAGTCCCGCGGTAGTAACGTGCCAGCGTGCCATCGCGCTTCATCTCGTCCAGCACGCTCTGCCAACGCTGCACGGTGCTATCGGGCGTCGCCAAAGAAAAGGCGATATACAGCTCGCGAATATCCAACTCCAGTACCCGTTTAATGGTGCTGGACGGCAGACCCAAGTTGGCCAGGAAGGAGTCTTTTTCGATATCGCTGGTGGCCCACATCGTTACGCGATTGCGCAACAGCATGCTCAGGCATTGCTCGGGCAGGGTGGGCGAGGCGAGGTTGGCAAAGCCATGTTGATGGAGCATATCGGCGCTGCTGTCGCCGTTGTAGGCGCAGATACCGGCAGCGTTGCGGGCCTGTTCCAGGTTGCTCAGTGGCTGGGCATTTTCTGCCAGGGCATAGAGGCCCCGAGAGATACGTTTGATCGGCCCTACCCATTTAAATAATTTCTCGCGCTCGCGGGTGCGGGCGGTTTCGAACAGGGCCACGGGCTGATCGGTCAGGGCGTATTCGTAGCCGCGCTTCCACGGGTGCAGTTCGATTTCGGCGCGCTCGCCGGCACGCTGCATCAGTTCGCGGACCATCTCGGCGGTGGGGCCGGTGACTCGCCCAGAGGGTTCTTGGTATTCCCCTGGGGGTGAATGCTCGGTCAGTACGCGCAGTTGCCCTTCGGTGTTATGCGGTTCGGCGAAGCTCAACGCGGGGAGGGCAAAAAACAGGGCCAGGGCAAACCATGAACATGGGATACGACGGGCATATACAGCCATGCGGTCGCTCTCCTCTGTCATGTATCACCTGCCTTGCCGCTGTCAGTCGAAGCGGCAGGCTATCAGAACTTTGGCGCTTCGGCAGAGGCTATTTCGTGCCCCGCTTTAGTGCGGGTTAGAGCGGCTAGGGGGCTGTTGCCGCTGCTCGCGCACCAAGGCGATAAAGTGCTGCGCGCCAAGGCCCAATGGCTTGCTGTTGGACCACACCAGATCCACCCACAGGCTTAGTTGGGAAATATTGCTGAGCTGCAATTCCACCAGCGTGCCGGCCTGCAACTGCGGCCGCACCAAGGACTCGGGCATATAACCCCAGCCCAACCCGGCCTGCATCATGCGCAGTGCGGCGGTATGGCTGTCGGTGCGCCAGTGATGATGGGCTTGCAGAAAGCGCGGCTGTGCGGGCTCGGGGTCACGTCCGGCGACCACAATCTGGCGGTGCTCGGCCAATTCGTCGATGCGCAGTTGCCGGCCGCTGGTGATGGCCGGGTGATGGGGGGCGATCACCGCCAGCAGGGTTTCTTGGATGGTTTCCTGACAGCACTCACGGCTATCGAAGTTGGGGTTTTCAAATACCAGCGCCAACTGCACGCGGCCTTCATGCAACAGACGAATCGCATCGGCTTCGGGGGCGGCCAACACTTCCACGTCCAGGGTGGGAAAACGCTCGGCCAGCTTGGCCAACGGGGTTGCCCAATCGGCCGCTAGCAGCTCCGGCGCGATGGCCAGGCACAGGCAGCTTTCCAGGCCGGTGGACAGTGCCAGGGCCTGGGCTTCCCATAGCTCGAATTGCTGCAGCATAAACCGCGCCTTGGCCTGCAATGCCAGCGCCGCGGGGGTGGGCTTCGGTTCGCGGCCACGGCGGTCGAACAGCTGCAGATTAAGGTCGGCTTCCAGGTTGGCGATGGTCATGCTTACCGCCGACGGCACCCGCCCGATACTGCGCGCAGCCGCCGAAAACGAGCCCTTGTCGAGCACCGCCAAAAACACCTGCACCGCCTCTTTGCTAAGGCTCATCTATCAGAATTCCTGAAAATAGCTGACTAAAGGTTTCAGCTCATTAGAAATACAGTGGCCGCACATTGGCAAGCGTGAGCAAGCGGCGATGCAAGGCAAAAAACGCAAAGTGGTGCAGGCGATCAGTTACGAATTGGTGGCGCTGGTGTTTATCACCCCGGCACTGGCCTGGATTTTCAAGGGTGGGCTGGCCGTTTCCGGCGCATTAGGCGTGATGTTGTGTGTCACGGCGATGCTCTGGAATATGCTGTTCAACAGCCTGTTCGAAGCCTGGGAAGCGCGCCAGCGCAATCGGCAACGCACGGTAAAACGGCGAGTGTTGCATGCCATTAGCTTTGAGCTTGGCTTGCTGCTTATGACAGTGCCGATGCTGGTGTGGATGCTGGAGATTGAGTGGTGGCAGGCGCTGGTTACCGACTTTTCATTGATGCTGTTTTTTCTGCTCTATGCCTTCGTTTTTCAGTGGTGTTTCGACCTGCTGTTCGGCGTCCCCAGTGCCACGCTGGCGCCGTAGGGCGGATACGCGTTTGGCGTACGCGCCCTAGGCTCACCGGTTACTTGATGGGGCCAATGTTCGGCAGGTTTTTGATGTCTTTGAGGAAGTAGGCATACCACTGCAGTTCGTTGCGGCTGTAGGTCGAGATATCGCGGTTGGCGATGCGCTTGGCGCTGGCATAGGCGTCGGCGTATGAGCTGCCGAGGTATTTCATCGCATAGCTGGCGGCCACTTCGCCGGTGCGGTCTTTGCCGGCTTCACAGTGGATGTACAGCACCAGGGGCAGACCCGATTGCTGACGGGCCAAGAGCAGGCCTTGGATGCGTTCGAGCAGGGCATCGGTGTTGCTCAACGTGGGGATTTTTTCCAGTTTTTTGCGCACGCTTGCGGGGTAGTCATTGGGCGAGGTGAGGCTGCCGTATACCGGGTGGTTGAGCAGTTCTCCCGTGCTGCTGTTCTGTTGCCAATAGGTCTGTTCAATTTTTAGATCGCTGGCCTCTTGAGGGTTGAGGCTGTTAATCAGGCTGATATCCACCAGATAGAACTGCTCCGGCAGATTTTTGCCAACACTGGCCTTTTTCAACGCAGCTACTAACTCGTTATAGGCAAAGCCATTGGCGTTCAGGGGCATATTGCCGCGAAACAGAAAGTTGCCAGAGTCGGTGTCCTGATTGATCAGAGAAACCAGCTTGGGATTGAATTTCTGTTTTTCTGCGGTTTCCTTGGCTTGTTCTTCGAGGACCAGTGAATAGACGTCGCGGGTGTCTTTTACTGCGGGGCTGCTACAGGCTGAAAGCATTACGGCGAGTGGCAGGGCGAGGAAGGCGAGCTGAGGCTTGAACGTGAACATGGCGGCTCCTGACGGTGGAAAATCAGGGGGCGATGCTCAATGAGCGAATGGAGAGTGTCTGTAGGCTTTGGCTGAGATGTGGCTGGCATGGGTTTGGCTGTGGTCAACCCAATCCTACGAAGTGCCGCCATTTGCCCTTTATCCCCGCCTTCGCGGGGACGACGGCGGGGAGGGAACGTTGCACCTCTGATTGCGGAGGGATAATCCCGATCTAACCCCAGCGTGCTTTACGCCACGCGCGGCGGGCGTTTTTATCGAGGAAGGTCCAGGCCACAAAGCGGCTTTGTTTTTGCCCCTGGGCCATATCCACCACGCGGATATCACCGGCGCCGAGCTGCTGCAGGCGCTGTTGCAGCAACGCCACGTTGCTGATTTTCGACACCAGGGTGCTAAAGCAAAACACCTGCTCGGCAAACGCCACACTTTCGTCGGCCATCAGGCTGATAAACGCCAACTCGCCACCCTCGTAGTGCAGTTCGTTGCTCTGCCCGCCGAAATTCAGTTCCGGCAGTTTGCGCGTGGGGTCGAGCTTGCCGAGGTTTTTCCATTTGCGCTGGCTGCCGGCGCGCGACTCTTCCAGCGAACCGTGGAACGGCGGGTTGCACAGGGTGAAGTCAAAGCGTTCTTCGCTGCCAATCAGGCCCTGAAAGATGTGGGCCCGGTCGGGCTGCTGGCGCAGTTCGATATGCGCAGCGATCTTTGGGTTGGCTTTAATAATGGCGGCGGCTGCGGCCAGCGACACGGGGTCGACATCGGCACCGACAAACTGCCAGCCATAGTCATGCTGGCCAATCAGCGGGTAAATGCAGTTGGCGCCAACGCCAATATCCAGCCCGCGCACGCCTTTGCCGCGCGGAATAACACCGTCATGGCTGGCGCCAAGCAGGTCGGCCAGGTAGTGCAAATAATCGGCGCGGCCAGGAACCGGCGGGCATAGGTAGGCAGGCGGAATATCCCAACCTTGAATGCCGTAATACTGCTGAAGCAGGGCGCGGTTAAAGGCCTTTACTGCTGCCGGGTTGGCGAAGTCGATGCTTTCTTTGCCGTAGGGATTGAGCACCACAAAGGCGGCCAACTCCGGGTTGGCTTTGATCATCGCGGGGAAGTCGTAGCGCCCCTGATGGCGGTTACGCGGGTGCAGCACGGCTTTCTTTTCTGCTGGCGGGGGCGACTTGCCCTGCGGTTTGCCTGGCGGTTTGCTGGACATTACGGATAACCCAAAACGCGTTTGATCGGTGCCAGGTTGGCGCCGATCCAGTGTTTGTCGATCGCGCCCCAGCTACGGATTTCGTAGTGGCCGGCGTTATTGCGCTCGCCTTGCTGTTGCGCGAATTGGCAGTCGATATCCAGATCGGCCAGCGCCAGCAAGGTGTCCTGAGCGGTGCGCCGGGGCATGCCGGTGGCGTCCATTAACGCAGGCACCGTGCAGGCGCTGCCGCTGTCGATCAGCCAGGCCACATAGAGGCGGCGATAGAAGCTGCTTTTGGTTTTGCTGACGTCCATGGGCGCTCCCGCCATCAATGAAGTTGCTTGCGGTCACGGGCGCGCAGGGCGCGGTGGCGGCTGGCGAAAAACACCTTGAGAAAACCGCGCACCAGCCAGGTAGCGAACATGGGCTCGACCGTCAGTTGGTCGACCACTCGCGTACCGCCTGTGCCACATGCTTCCAAGCTGCGTTGGTGCCGCCACAGGCGCGTGCCAGTCATCGGTGATTGCTCGATAAAGCCGACGCCAGGGGTGAGCTCCAACAGCGTCAGTTTCGAGGTGCCCAGGGGTAGTAAGCCGAATAGCCAGAGCCAACTGGTGAACAGTGGCTCGCCCGGCTGCACGTCGACGTCTTCCAGGTTACGCACGCTGAACGGAATACTCATCCACAGCCACGGGCGCATTTCCTTACGCAAACAACGCACATCGGTAATCCAGCGCCAGACTTGCGCCGGGCTGGATTTCAGGGTGGATTCAAAGCGTAGGGAGATGGCCATCCGTGTTTCCAATAAGACTCGGCCCTGATAATCAGGGCCGAGTAAGCGGGACTTAGAGGCTGGCGATACGCGCGCGTTGTTCGTTGAACTTGGCCACTGCCTGTTCGGCTTCGGCCAGTTTGGCGCGCTCTTTGGCGATGACATCGGCCGGGGCCTTGTCGACAAACGCGGCGTTACCAAGCTTGCCGCCGACACGCTGCACTTCCTGGGTCAGACGTTGGATTTCTTTGTCCAGGCGCGCCAGTTCGGCGTCTTTGTCGATCAGGCCGGCCATCGGTACCAGTACCTGCATATCGCCGACCAGCGCGGTGGCAGACATCGGTGCTTCAGCGCCGGCGTCCAGCACGGTGACGTTATCCAGCTTGGCCAGTTTGTTCAGCAGCGGCGCGTTGTCGTGCAGACGGCGCTGGTCTTCGGCGTTGGCGTTTTGCAGGAAGATGTCGATGCGTTTGGCCATGGAGATATTCATCTCGCCACGAATCTGGCGCAGGCCGAGCATCAACGCTTTTACCCACTCGATATCGCCTTCGGCAGCGGCATCAATGCGCGCTTCGTTGGCCACTGGCCAGGCTTGCAGCATGATCGTCTCGCCACTGACTCCCGCGGCTGCCTTAATCCGCTGCCAGATTTCTTCGGTGATAAACGGCATAAACGGATGGGCCAAGCGCAGGATCACTTCCAACACGCGCACCAGGGTGCGGCGGGTGCCGCGCTGGCGTTCGAGCGGCGCGTTCTCGTCCCACAGCACCGGCTTAACCAGCTCCAGGTACCAGGCGCAGTACTCGTCCCAAACGAATTCGTACAGGCTTTGCGCCGCTAGGTCGAAGCGGAAGTTGTCCAGTTGGCGGGTCACTTCGGCTTCGGTGCGTTGCAGCTGGGAGATGATCCAGCGGTCGACGGACGACAGCTCGACTTCTTCACCGTTAACGCCAGTGTCCTGGCCGTCGGTGTTTTCGATCACGAAGTTGGCAGCGTTCCACAGCTTGTTGCAGAAGTTGCGGTAGCCCTCAACGCGGCCCATATCAAACTTGATATCGCGGCCGGTGGAGGCCAGCGAGCAAAAGGTAAAGCGCAGGGCGTCGGTGCCGTAGCTGGCGATACCTTCGGGGAATTCCGCCTTGGTTTGTTTGGCGATTTTTTCCGCCATTTTCGGCTGCATCAAACCGCTGGTGCGTTTTTCCAGCAGGGTGTCCAGGTCGATGCCGTCGACGATATCCAGCGGGTCGAGCACGTT
>LNAP01000045.1_pt2 | contig 28214 bp, 28 predicted proteins | sample 602601 | NCBI WGS metagenome assembly LNAP01 (sample SAMN02440304, study PRJNA202911) | soil metagenome | biome: Subtropical and temperate rainforests or woodlands; isolation source: soil samples (1 kg each in a 20% v/v slurry with milli Q water) were... ... | reverse complement strand
GGGCTCTTAGAGTTCCAGCCAATTTTTTCTCTTTTAAATACTCAAAATGAGCATAAATGACAATATGAAACCGGAAAATAACGCCGATACGGCTTCGTTCACCATCCCGCCACTGCCAAAAGTTATCCTGGAACCGTTGGTGCGTGCCGCACTGTGCGAAGATCTGGGACGGGCGGGCGACTTGACGTCTGACGCGATTGTGCCCCTGGCAGCGCGCGCGCGTATGTGTCTTGTGGCGCGCCAGGCGGGAGTGCTGGCCGGGTTGGACCTGGTGCGGCTCGCGTTCCGATTGATGGATGACGGCATCGAAATACGCATGCTGCGTGAAGACGGCGCCCGCCTTGCGCCGGGCGATGTAATCGCTGTGCTGGAAGGTCGTGCGCGCGCCATGTTAAGTGCGGAACGCACCGCCTTGAACTTCCTGGGGCACCTCAGCGGCGTGGCGACAGCTACCGCTTCCATTGCCGACGCCATCCGCGCCTATGGAACCCGCGTTAGCTGTACGCGCAAGACCCTTCCCGGATTGCGCGCTATTCAGAAGTACGCAGTGCGGGTCGGTGGCGGCAGCAATCATCGCTACGGCCTGGATGATGCCGTGTTGATCAAGGATAACCATATTGCCGTGGCTGGAAGCGTTGGCGAAGCCATTTTGCGCGCGCGAGCCGGTGTGGGGCATATGGTGCGCATTCAGCTGGAAGTCGACACGCTGGCGCAATTGAAGGAGGGACTCGACCTAGGTATAGACGCCGTCTTGCTGGACAATATGTCGGTCGATACGTTGAGCGATGCAGTACGCCTGGTGGCGGGCCGGGCGATAACCGAAGCTTCGGGCCGCATCACTCCCACAACCGCGCCGGCCATTGCTCAAACCGGCGTGAATTTGATTGCGGTCGGTTGGCTTACACACAGCGCACCCGTCCTTGATATTGGTCTGGATGCCGACTATGTATAGGGCCGCCGCGTTCTTGTCCATGTGTTTCAGCGTGGTTTGCGCCATCAACGCTGCGGGCGCGGCGTCCCTTGCGGACTCCGCCGATTATCCAGTCCGGCCCATCACCCTGGTGGTGACGTTTCCTCCTGGCGGCGGCACCGATTTGTTGGCGCGACGTTTGGCGGCCAGCCTGGAACGGGATCTCGGGCAGTCGGTGGTGGTGGAGAACCGCTCGGGCGCCAGCGGGAATATCGGCGCGCAAGCGGTCGCGCGCGCGAAACCCGATGGTTATACCTTGCTGGTAGTCAATAGCACGTATGCGATCAATCCGGGGGTGTATCGCAATCTGGGGTTTTCGCCGCAGAGGGACTTGGTAGGCGTAATCAATGTGGCCTTCGTACCGTCGGTGTTAGTGACGGCGGCGGACTCGCCATGGCGAACCATGCGCCAAGCCTTGGAGGCCAAAGATGGCGAGCCGGGCTCGATGCCGCCGGCGTATGCATCTTGCGGCAGCGGCACACCTCAGCATCTGGCCGGTGAAATGCTTTTGCGGCGTACGGACGCGATGTGGCTGCACGTTCCTTATCGCGGCTGCGGCCCGGCCCTGGCCGGTGTGCTGGGAGGCAATGTGGGGTTGGGATTCGTTACGGCCTCAAGCGCCTTGCCATTCTTGAAGGGCGGTACGCTGCGCGCACTGGCCGTTACCTCGCCGCAGCGCTCGCCATTGCTGCCCCATGTGCCTACCGTGGCAGAGCAAGGCTTGGCTGGATACGCGCTGGATCAATGGCACGGAATTCTGGCGCCGGCAGGCACATCGTCCGCCATTATCGAACGCCTTAATGGGGCGATCGTTTCTATCGTCCAGCGCCCCGATATGGCGAGGGACTTGCATGCGCTGGGGTACGACACCACAGTTGGGAGCCCACAGGATTTCCAGGCCGTGATCCGGCAGGACATAGCCCGGTTTACCCAGCTAACAGAACAGATGGGGCTGAGGGTGGATTAGGTTCGCATTATCAGGGTTGTGGACGAAAAAAGAGCCAAGGGGCCATTTGAAGGCCGGTTGAAGCGGGCACGTTTCCGTTCTACGATCAGGCCTTCGTTCGTCATTCTATTTAGCAGCCATGAACCTTGCCCGATTCGACCTTGTGACGCTTTTGCTGTTCATCGCTGTGGCGCGCCAAGGCAGCATATCGGCCGGGGCCCGACAATCGCACCTGGCAGTAGGCGCTGCCAGCAAGCGCATTTCCGATCTCGAGGCAGCGCTCGGCACGCCATTGCTGTATCGTCACGCCAGCGGTGTTGAACTCACAGAGGCCGGGCAAGCTTTTCTCCACCACTCCTTGCGCGTGGCACATGAAATGGAACAGATGGCCAGCGCCTTGTCGGATTATGCCTTCGGAGTCAAAGGGCATGTGCGTCTTGCTGCCAATACTTCCGCGATCACCCAGTTTCTTGCCGATGATTTGGCCGCATTCATGCGCGGCCATCCGGCTATCCGTATCAGCCTCATGGAAGAAAACAGCACCCATATTGTCAAGGCAGTCATCGATAACCAGGCTGACCTGGGCATATTTGCTGATCGGACCCCTTGTCCGGGATTGACGACTTATCATTACCGCTATGACGACTTGGTGCTGATGGTGCCGCCCCATCATCCGCTGGCGGTATGCCACGAGATCAGCTTCGCCGACACCCTGGCCTACGACTATATCGGCCTTTCGCAAAAGACTTCGCTTGCAATGCGGCTGCAAGAAGAAAGCGAACGTCTGGGCAAGCCGCTGAAGCTTCGAATTCAGGTGCGCGGCTTCGATTCCATCTGCCGCATGGCCCTCGCGACCCAATGCATCGGCATTCTGCCGCGCCTGGCGGCGGCGCCCCATTCGCGCTCGATGCAATTGACCCTGATCCCGTTGACGGACCCTTGGGCGCGCCGCAAACTATTGATCGGCGTACGCGATTCCGATGGGTTGACCGCGGCAGCGAAACTATTGCTTGCCCACCTGCAGTGTGAACCGGCCGCTGCGTGATGGCAGCGTCCCTGATGGCCCTTCGTGATTCATGATACCCCGCTTGTCGCAATAAGGATGGTGGCTTGAACCCGGCTGGTGGCATACTCGGCTGCGCTCTCAGTAAAACTGAAAGGAGGAGCCATGCCGCATCAAATTCTTGCCGGAATCCGGGTTCTGGAGCTGGGCCAGTTGATCGCCGGGCCGTTTGCCGCCAAGACCCTCGCTGATTTTGGTGCGCGCGTGATCAAGGTCGAACCGCCCGGTCAGGGGGATCCGCTGCGCAAGTGGAGGATGCTGCATGAAGGCACTTCAGTCTGGTGGGAAGCGCAGTCGCGTGGCAAGGAGTCCATTTGCATCGATTTGCGACAGGCTGATGGCCAGGAGCTGGTGCGTACACTGGCGGCCCAGGCGGATGTGTTGATCGAGAACTTCCGGCCCGGCACCATGGAGAAATGGGGTTTGTCGTGGGAAGTATTACATGCGCTCAACCCCCGCCTGATTATGTTGCGGGTGTCTGGCTATGGGCAGACCGGACCCAAGCGACTTGAACCGGGATTCGCGGCGATTGCCGAGGCCATGGGAGGATTGCGCCATCTTAATGGCGAGGCCGGTCGTGCGCCAGTCCGCGCAGGCTTGTCGCTCGGTGACACAATTGCCGGATTGCATGGTGCCATAGGCGTACTCCTGGCCTTGTACGAGCGCGATGCTCGAGGAGGAGAAGGTCAAGTCATCGATACAGCGCTTTATGAAAGTATCTTTAACCTTACTGAAAGCCTGCTGCCAGAATACTCGGTGTTCGGCGCAGTGCGCGAGCCGGCCGGTGCATCATTGCCGGGCATAGCGCCCTCCAGCGCGTATCCGTGCCGTGGTGGGCATTACGTGCTTATCGCAGGCAACGGCGATGCGATATTCCAGCGATTGATGCGCCGCATCGGACGCGATGACCTGGCCGATGACCCCCGCTTGGCCCACAACGACGGGCGCGTTGAACAAGTTCACATTCTTGACGAAGCCATCAGCGCCTGGACATCCGTACGCGACATCGACAGCGTGCTGGACGCCATGCGAGAGGCCGATGTGCCTTCCGGCCGCATCTATAACGTTCGCGATATTGCCGAAGATCCCCACTTTCGCGCGCGTGGTGCCATATCAAGCATCCGCAGTGCGAGCGGTATCGAGGTCGAGATGCCCAATGTGGTGCCCATACTTTCGGAAAACCCGGGCGCCATCCGTCGCCGGGCGCCGACGTTGGGCGAGCATACCGTGGCGGTGTTGAAAGAAGCTGGATTCGATGAGTCGCGTATCGGCATGTTGAGTGCAAAAGGAGTTATCGAATGAGACGCGGCATGGCCCTGGCCAATGCGGTGGCGGCCTGGTGCATATGTTCGAGTGCATGGACGTCAATACTGGCGTGTCGATCGAGCGTCTTCTGGCTGTTGTCTCCACGCTGCCACGATTGGTACAGCGAGACTTCAAGCCGCATTGCTCGTCGCCGGCCCTCGTTTGAAGTTACACCCAGTGCCTTCGGCGCTGGCAATATAAGCGGCAGCACCTATCGGGGCGCCGCATTTCCATATAATCCGAGGAGACTATTTTGAAATCCACATTCAAGTTGCATCGCCCACTGAGCCTTCTGGGCTGCGCGCTGGGGCTGATGCTGACTGCCGCGACGGCTTCAGCTCAAGCCGAAGCGTATCCGGACCATCCTATCAGGCTGATTGTTTCGGCCGCGCCGGGCGGAACCACTGACATTACAGCCCGCATGATCGCCGACCCATTGGGCCGTGCGCTGAAACAGAGCGTCGTGGTCGACAATCGCCCGGGCGGCGCCGGTACCGTCGCCGCGCAACTTGTGACGCGCGCCAAGCCCGACGGCTACACCCTGCTCCTGCAGTACTCCGGTTATCAGGTCATTACGCCGTTGATCACGCCCAACCTGACCTGGGATCCCATCAAGGACTTTGCGCCAGTGGCCAATATATTGTCGGCGCCGCAAGTACTCGTTGTGCGATCGACGCTGCCGTACAAGACGCTGAAAGAGCTTGTGAATGCCGACAAAAAGGATCCGGCCAAGCTGAACTACGCTTCGTCGGGCGTCGGGTCGCTTCAGCAGGTTTCCACGGAATTGCTCAACCAGATGGCCGGCACCAAGCTCGTGCATATTCCTTACAATGGAACTGGGCCTTCAATAAAGGATTTGCTGGGTGGTTCGGTTGACCTGACCATGACTACGCCGCCGCCATTATTGCCTCATATCGCCAGCGGCTCCATGAGGCCGTTGGTGGTTACCGGAAAGAATCGTCTGCCGTCCTTGCCGGATGTCCCTACCGCTGCGGAAGCCGGTTATCCCGACCTGCTTGTTTCTTCTTGGTTCGCCATTTATGCCCCGGCTGGCACCCCGCCCGACATCGTCAACAAGCTGGCTTCCGAGATCGAAACAATCATGAAAACACCCGCGTTCCGTGAAAAGGCTGAAACGCTGGGCGCCGAAGCGCTGTTTATGGGTCCGGCCCAACTGGGCGAATTTACCAAACAAGAGCTCAAACGTTGGGAGCCCGTGGTCAAGGCTGCAGGCATCGTTTCCGAATAAGCTGCTCACCTATGGTTTCGGTGGCCATGGCGATCAGACTGGACGCAGCAAACTGACTGATGTAGACGTGCAATTTCATGGGGTTATCCTACGATGCTGAAGATGTGCCCAGCGTAGCGAGGCGGCCGAAACTGAGCAAGTCGCCAGGCCCCATCTTGAAGCCGATTGAAATAACTGGCATTCGTAGTGGGTACTTTCGTTACTTCTTGCTGCACACGGGTATGCATTGCAAAGGGGCCGCTTGCGGCAATGCCGTCTCCGTGGCGGCTAGCGGCTTGTGCTACCGTACGATTTTCTCTGGCCGATCCGGCCTTTTTCTCTCACATGTCTTCTTATTGCGTAGCCGTCATCGGCGGCGGGCCGGCCGGATTGATGGCGGCCGAAACCTTGGCAGACGCCGGTGTGCGGGTCGACGTCTACGATGCAATGCCATCGGTCGGCCGCAAGTTTCTCCTGGCTGGGCGCGGCGGCCTGAACCTTACGCACAGTGAACCATTGGCCGCCTTTGTGTCGCGCTATGGCCACCAGGCCGCACGTGTTGGATCGTGGCTGGAACAATTCGACGCCGACGCCTTGCGACAGTGGGCTCATGGGCTTGGGATATCAACATTCGTGGGATCTTCCGGCCGCGTGTTTCCGAGTGAAATGAAAGCGGCTCCCCTGTTGCGCGCGTGGCTGCAGAGATTGCGAGCCAACGGCGTGCGCGTACACGCCCGGCATGTGTGGCGCGGTTGGACGGAAGATGGGGCTTTAAAGCTGGACACGCCACAAGGAGCAATGACGCGCAAGGCCGACGCCGTGGTGCTGGCGCTGGGCGGCGCAAGCTGGGCCCGGCTGGGCTCTGACGGTGCCTGGCAGGCCATACTCGTACGGGAAGGCGTTGCTGTATCGCCATTGCTACCCGCCAACTGCGGCTTCACGGTGAACTGGAGTCCTTATTTCACCCAGCGTTTTGCCGGTGAACCTTTGAAATCGATAGCCATGGCGCCCCAGGGCGATATGGCGATGCGTCGCGGTGAGTGCGTGGTGACGCACGACGGTCTGGAAGGGGGAGTGATTTATGCCTGGTCGGCGCATCTGCGAGATGCCATTCTCGCGACGGGCGCTGCCGTATTGCATATCGACCTCTTGCCTGACCATGAGCCTGGTCGGGTGTTGGCGGAAGTGACTCGAAGCCGCGGGGCCCGGTCGTGGTCCAGTCACCTCGGTGGCCGGCTGGGCTTGCGCGGCGTGAAGGCTGGACTATTGCGGGAATGCCTGCCTAAAGAAATATTCGATCGACCCGATGCGCTGGCCACGGCAATAAAACAGCTGCCCTTGCGGCTATGCGGGGTGCGTCCTTTGGATGAAGCAATCAGTACGGCGGGAGGCGTGCGATTCGATGGCCTGGATCCAGGCCTGATGTTGAATGGTATGCCTGGGGTGTTCTGCGCAGGTGAAATGCTCGATTGGGAAGCCCCGACCGGAGGCTATTTGTTGACGGCATGCTTTGCCAGCGGACGCGTGGCGGCGCAGGGCGTGTTGCGATGGTTGGACAGCAAGGACCGGGGACAGAGTCTTTAACGCCTCGCCTGCATCTTCGTGCGCCGCCTTGCAAGGTATGCCCGATCATCGACTGTCGAAAAAATCAAAGCAAACACGATGCCGAGTGCCGCACCGACGATCGTGTCCAGCACACGCTCAACCGGCATGTTTGAGGTGGTGGCCACCGGGGTGGCGAGATGGGTCATCAGCAGGGCCATGGGAGTGACGGTGATTTGCCCCAGGGCATAGTTGTAGCCGATGATTACTTCAGTGATGAACTGGAAAAGCACGATAGCCGTGGCTACGGCCCAGAAGCCCGGGTTCTGCGCCAGGATAGCCCACGCGATGCAGGCACCCAGAACCGTCCCGGCCATACGCTGAAGGGAGCGATTCATGGTCACGTGCAGGTGCGTGCCCTGCATCACGGCTGTGGCGCCTATGGCGGCCCAGGCAGGGTAATGCCAGCCGGCTGCATGGGAAATGCCGGCTGCGATGGCAGCGCCGATGGTAATCCTCCCGGCAACGATCAGTTGGTGCGACATTGGCGGTATTTTGGGGGCTGGCGAGGTCGTGCCTTCGGTTTCCTGAGATCTCAAACGATCCGTCAATGTGCAGATCACAAACGCGAGCAGCGCGCCCGCGCCGGTCGCCACAGTGCGTTCGACCACTGTCTGCCATGCATCGACAGGACCCATTACCGCCCCAACGGCGAACACAAAAATGACTGCGCCTGGGCCGCCCAGGCCCCAGGTTGTTACGGCTATGGTGTAAACGCCCGCGCTTAATGCCAGGACAAGGACCATAGCCGCCGGGGCGGCACCCGCAAAGGAAACCAACGATGGAACAAGGACGCCAGCGGTCAACAGGGCTCCGCCTATGAGGACGATTTTCCTGCGCCGTTGCAGAGATGCGTAGCGTCCGAACAAAGCGGCGAGGGCACCCAGGGCAGGAAAACCAACCAGCTGCGGCCATGGCGACAGGTGCGTTATGGCGAGTGCAAGCAGTATGGCCAATGCGGCCTGGAAGCCCGCTACACACGCGTTGCGTGGTGACGGAGGCGCGGCGACGATTATGCTTTCCCACAGCTGGGCGCGGGTCAACAAGTGCCGAGCCGAACCTCTACGTGTCGCATGCAAGCGCGCGCCGATGACTTTTTGGTCTCCTGCAGCGGATACCGGGTCGATCGATTTCTTTCTCTTGAACGGCATTTGGAATTTTCGAAACTGGACTACGCATGATACTCCGCCAGTGTCGCCGATCGCATCTTGCCAGCGATTGACAACGTTGCGGGTATCCTAATAAAATAGAATGAGTGTTCTGTCCATAAGAACGCTTAATACATCACCGAACTAGTTAAAAAGACGGGAGACAATAATGAAACCTTTTAGATATATCGCTGCTACCGGCTTGCTGATGACGTTGACCGGTGTGGGTTCCGCCTGCGCGGAGGTTTACCCATCCCAGCCGGTAAAACTTGTTGTCGGCTTCAGCCCGGGAAGCACAATCGATACCGTGGCCCGCATCATTGGTGAGGGACTGACCCAGCGCATGGGCACCACTTTCGTGATCGACAATAAAACCGGTGCGAACGGTGCAATTGCCGCGCGTACCGTTGCGCAGGCCAAACCCGACGGGTATACCCTCCTGGTGAGCAATTCCAGTTCGATCACGGTCAATCCTTTGCTCTACTCGGATCTGCAATACCATCCATTAAAAAACTTCGAACCGATATCGACGGTGGTTTCGGTGCCCTTTGTGCTGGCAATTAATCCCGAGAATAAGCGCACGGCGGCTATTTCCTCGTTAAAGGATCTGGTGGATGCGGCTGCTAAACAGCCCGGTCGAGTCACCTACGGATCCGCTGGCAACGGGAACCTGATGCATTTGGCTGGCGCACAGCTCGCCACGATGTCGAAGACCGAGATGGTTCACGTGCCCTATCGCGGAGCCGCACCCATGGAAGCTGCTCTATTGGCGGGCGACATCGACTATGGATTCGACACGCTTTCCGGTGTGCCATTAATGAAATCGGGCAAGTTAAAGCCCCTGGCAGTATCGACCAAAGAGCGTTGGCGCGATCTGCCAGACGTTCCTTCGGTTGCCGAGCAAGGCTATCCCGATTTTGACATTTCATTTTGGGTAGGTACATTTGCGCCTGCCGGAACACCTAAAGATGTCGTGGACCGGTTGAATAAGGAGATTGCGGCAGTAGCCAACGATCCGAAATTTCAGAAGAAGCTGATGCTGCAAGGAAACATCCTCACGCAAAGTCCAGCAGGTTTTATCGAGAAAATCCGGACAGAACTTGATCAGAACGAGCAGTTGATCCAGCGCGCGAATATCAAGATAGATAAGTAGGGCGAAGGGAAACTGGGGGGAACGGTGGCTGGTTTTCCATCGCCACTGTTTTGAATCTTTGTATTGAGGAGTAGTGGATGTCTTGGCAGAAAGAGCTGGACGAGCTCGCGTTACGCAAGCAACTGGCAGAAAAAATGGGCGGGCCGGAAAAAGTGGAACGGCATCGCGGAATGGGCCGACTGCCCGTGCGAGAGCGCATCGAGCGTCTAGTAGACCCCGGTTCATTCAGGGAGGTAGGGGCGTTAACGGGTAGCGGTGAGTACGACGAACACGGCACGCTTGTGGATCTGACGCCATCCAACTTTCTTACTGGACGGGCACGTGTCGATGGCCGCCCCATCGTTATTGCCGCTGACGATTTTACGGTTCGTGGCGGGGCCAACGATGGCGCTGTCGGAGATAAATTATTGGCGTCCGAGTGTATGGCGCGCGATTTGCGCCTTCCACTGATCCGGCTCGTCGACGGCACCGGAGGTGGCGGGTCAGTCAAGAACATCGAAACTAAAGGCTATTCCTTGTTGCCCAAGTTGCGGATGTGGCCCGCCATGGCGCAGAACCTTGCTACGGTGCCAGTGGTATCGCTGGCTTTGGGATCCGTCGCGGGCTTGGGCGCAGCCCGGGTGGCGACCAGTCATTATTCCGTAATGGTCAAAAACACATCGCAGCTGTTTATCGCGGGTCCACCTGTTGTCGCGCGTATCGGCCAGGTGTTGGACAAGAACGAGCTCGGCGGTAGCAATATACACGCACGCAACGGAGTCGTGGACGACGAGGTCGCGAGCGAAGAACAGGGGTTCGAGCGGGCGCGCCGTTTTCTTTCTTATCTGCCGCGTTCTGTATATGACACAGCGCCGCGTGCGGAAGCAGTCGCGCCCGCGTCTTCGGATTTCACGTGGTTGCGATCCGTAATTCCATCCGAGTCCCGTCAGGTTTACAAGATGCGTCCCATAGTGGAATCGTTGGTGGACGAGGGCTCTTTCATGGAAATCGGCAGCAAGTGGGGTCGTTCCTTGATCGTCGGCTTGGCTCGCATAAACGGCTGGCCGATCGCTCTGTTTGCGAGCGATCCTTACTATTATGGTGGGGCCTGGGATAAACAGGCATCCGAAAAATTTATCCGGATGCTGGATATTGCCGAGGTTTTCCACCTGCCGGTGATAAACCTGGTCGATGTTCCTGGGTTCCAGATTGGGTTGAACGCCGAAAAAGAAGGGGCCATGCGCTATGGTGTTCGCGCCTTGACTGCGGTGGCTCAATCGACAGTTCCATGGTGTACGTTCATTATTCGTAAGGCGTTTGGCGTAGCGGCCGGCGGGCATCAAAGTGATGGCCGGTTCAATTTCCGCTATGCATGGCCTTCCGCACAATGGGGATCACTGCCGATCGAGGGCGGCCTCGAAGTTGCGTATAAACGCGAAATCGAATCTGCCGATGATCCCGCCGCCAAGAGGGCGGAGATTGAGGAACGTGTTCATGGGTTGACATCGCCATTTCGTAGCGCCGAGGCCTTTGTCATCGAGGACATTGTCGATCCCATCGAGTCACGTTCCTTACTGGAGGAATTTGTGGATGTGGTCGCGCCCTTACGCGGTACCGGCCCGCGTGGATTTGGATTCAGGCCTTGACCATGACACACGGAAGAACATTGAAGCGAGTGTTGGTCGCCAATCGTGGCGCCATAGCGGGCAGGGTTATTCGTGCATTGCGCCAGTTGGAGATAGAATCCGTCGCGGTCTACTCCGAAGCCGATAAAGATCTCCCCTACCTGCAAGATGCCGATACAGCGGTGTGTATCGGACCCGCGTCTCCGATGCACAGCTATCTGAATCAACGGGCGTTACTGGATGCTGCAATGCAGTCAGGGGCTGATGGCGTTCACCCCGGATATGGTTTTCTGTCAGAGAATGCGGATTTTGCTGAGAAGATCGAGGACGCCGGCCTGTGCTTCATTGGACCGTCTCCCCGGTTCATACGCATGCTCGGACACAAAACCCAGGCGCGCGACGCCATGCGCCTGCATGGCATGCCTATGGTTCAAAGTAGTGAAGTGCTGGGCGATGACATGGACCACGTTCGCTCCGTCGCGCTGGCACTTGGGTTTCCTTTGCTTATCAAACCGGCTGCGGGTGGTGGGGGTATAGGGATGTTGCCTATACACCGCGTTGACCAAATCGAGTCGGAGTGGAAGCGTGCGCGCGCCATCGCCGAACGCAGCTTTGGGCGTACGGATCTGTACCTTGAACAGTTGATACAGGCGCCGCGCCATATCGAGTTTCAATTCCTGGCCGATCGCCATGGCGGTGTGCGGTGCCTTTATGAGCGTGATTGTTCAACCCAACGGCGACACCAGAAGGTCGTCGAAGAGGCGCCTGCGCCCGCGCTCGACCGCGAGCTCGTGCGGACCATGGCAGTTCAATTGGAATTGATACTGGCCGCTATAGGCTATGACGTGATCGGAACCGTCGAGATGCTTTACACCCCGGAGACGGGATTCTCATTTTTGGAAATGAATACCCGTCTGCAGGTCGAGCATGCTGTCACCGAAGAAGTGACAGGTATCGACCTCGTGATGGCCCAGATCCGGCTGGCGCGGGGTGAGCTCATCGAGAATGTATTGCCAGGAGCCATCGATACCATAGGGTGTGCGATCGAAGCCCGCGTCTATGCAGAGGATCCGCTGCGGTTCCTGCCGTCGCCAGGACTCCTCAATGAGTTTGAGCCGCCGCGCATGCAGGGCATACGGGTCGAGACAGGCTATCAGCAGGGCTCCCGGGTAACGAGTCATTATGATCCCATGCTGGCCAAGGTGATCGCGAAGGCCGAAACCCGGCAAGAGGCAATCCAGCGACTAACCGAGGCCTTGAAGGTATTCAGGATCGAAGGGTTGAAAACAAATATTCCTTTTATCTTGCGCGTACTGGCCGATAAAGAGTTTGGCCAGGGACATGTATCGACGGATATCGTTCAGCGGATACTCGCTGAGCACCACGCATAGCAAATGAATCTAACAAACAGGAGCACATGATGGAGAAGATTGAGGCAACAGTAACGGGGCGCGTGCTGGAAGTGCTCGTACAAGTCGGCAGCAAAGTGAACGTGGGCGACGACGTAGTGAAAATAGAATCCATGAAAATGGAAATTCCAGTGAGTTCCGAATATGCCGGTACTGTGAGGTCAATTGCAATCGCAGTCGATGACAGCGTCGAAGAAGGACAAGCCATTATTGAACTGGAGGCCTAGTCATGATTGCTTCGCAGACAGCGACGTTTCCTCAAGGTGCGGTGGCTGTATTGACCATCGATAATCCTCCTGTCAACGGCATCGGCAGCGGAGTCAGGGTCGCGCTGGGTAAAGCACTGGAAGAAGCGATTGCAAATCCCATGATCAAAGGAATCGTTCTTACAGGATCGGGCAGTTTTTTTTCCTGCGGCGCCGACATACGTGAGTTCAACACGCCCAAGTCCCGGCAGGAACCCAGCTTGCGCGCGATCATCGAGCAGTTGGAAAACTCGCCCAAGCCGACTGTCGCTGCGATACACGGGGCGGCATTGGGTGGTGGGCTCGAACTGGCTCTTGGTTGCCATTATCGTATTGCGCAGGCGAAGTCATCTTTTGGCCTGCCAGAGGTGAAGCTTGGAATCTTGCCAGGCGCCGGCGGTACCCAGCGGCTTCCGCGATTGATAGGTATCGGCCCCGCCTTGGAAATGGTGGCTGGGGGTGATTCTATCGATGCTTCGCAGGCCCAATCGCTGGGCCTGATTGAGCGACTCGTACAAACAGACCTTGTGTCGCAGGCATGCGAGCTGGCCCTGGAGGCCTCCATTCGAACGGAGGGGTTGCCGCGCCTGTCACGTGCGCCTATTGGTGCCACTGCCGATAGCAAGGTTTTCGACGAGGCGCGCAAACTGGCCGGCCGGCGTTATCGGGGATGCATCGCTCCCCTGGAGTGCATTGCATGCGTCGAGAAAACGCTCACGTTCGACTTGGATGAAGGGCTGGCATTTGAAAGAGAGCGTTTTCAGTTCCTGGTCAACGGCGATCAGTCAAAGGCCCAACGTCATCTCTTCTTTGCCGAGCGTGCGGCCATGAAGCCGCCTAAGGTCGAGGCGGAACTGACTCCGATTCGCAAAGTGGGTATCGTGGGCGCCGGCACCATGGGCACTGGGATCGCCATGAGCATCGCGAACGCCGGGATATCGGTCGTGATGATTGAGCGCGACCAAGCGGGCTTGGATCATGGCTGGGAAGTGATCAAAGGAAACTATGCATCCAGCTTGAGCCGCGGGAAGCTGAGTGATTCCGATGTCAAAGCACGTCTGGCCCTGATCTCCCGTTCCCTTGACTACGCCGCCTTGGCAGACGTCGACTTGGTGATAGAGGCGGCGTTTGAAGACATGGGCGTAAAAAAAGAAATTTTTTCTCGGCTGGATGCTGTTTGCAAGCCGGACACCATCCTCGCTTCAAATACATCGCGTCTTGACATTAACGACTTGGCAGCATCGACTTCAAGGCCGTCAAAAGTGATAGGTACGCACTTTTTCAGTCCTGCCAATGTCATGCGCTTGCTGGAGGTAGTGCAAGGCACACGGACGGCGACAGACGTGATCGGATCCCTCTTTGCTTTCGCCAGAAAATTGGGAAAGATACCGGTTCTTGTGGGCGTTTGCGACGGATTCGTCGGCAATCGCATGGTCAGCCCCTATACGCGCGAGGCACATTTCCTTTTGGAAGAAGGTGCCACGCCGGAACAGGTGGACAGCGCTCTGAGGCGGTTCGGCATGGCTATGGGTCCTCTGCAAATGGGCGACATGGCGGGACTCGATATCAGCTGGGCGGCGCGAAAGCGCATGGCGCCCACGCGGCCGGCGCATATACGCTATAGCAAAGTGGCGGACACTATTTGCGAACTGGGTCGCCTGGGGCAGAAAACCGGCGCGGGCTTTTACCGTTACGAATCTGGCAGCCGTACTCCCATATCCGACCCCGCCATCGATGTCTTGATTGCCGAGTGCGCCCGAGAGGCTGGTGTCGAGCGGCGTGAAATCACTGATGTAGAAATCATACAAAGGACGATGTACGCGTTGGTCAATGAAGGTGCGCGGATTCTTCAGGAAGGAATCGCTCAAAGAGCATCCGACATCGATGTGATTTACGTGGCGGGCTATGGCTTTCCGGCATTCCGCGGAGGTCCGATGTTCTATGCCGACACGGTAGGATTGGCCGAAGTTCTGGCGACGATTGAACGCTTTCATGATCGGCATGGAGAGCTTTGGGCGCCTGCGCCTTTACTCAAGGAACTGGTAGAAAACGGCCGCAGTTTCGCCGATCTGTAGTCTCGTGCGTTACGGCGTTCGAGACGGCTGGCACATAACAAACAGAAGATAGAGGTAGAGATGGCTGAGAACGACATTGGCTTGGATTCTGCGGGACCCCAAGCCCGTTATTTTTCGAAATTGGATCAAGGGATATTTGAACTTCAGCACTGCCAAGCGTGCCTTCGTCATCAGTTTTATCCGCGTGTTCTTTGCGAACACTGCGGTTCGACGGCGCTCGAATGGGTTAGCCCGAGCGGAAAAGGAACGCTGTACTCGTTCAGCGTGGTGCGTAGAAAGCCCGAGTTGGGAGGTGACTACAACGTCGTGTTGGTGGACCTTGCCGAAGACGTGCGACTCATGAGCCGTGTCGAGGGAGTAGCGCCCGATGAGTTGAGCATCGGCATGGAGTTGTCCGCTCGCGTCATTAACCAGGACGGCCATGGTGTCGTTGTTTTCCAGGCTGGGGTTCCGGTATGAACACACTTGATGCATTGCGCTCGAAGGCAGCAATCGTTGGGGTAGGAGTTGCAGGTCTAGGCGAGGCCCATGGCTATACTGAGCTTGAAATTCTTGCACAGGCCGCCACCAAGGCGGTGGCGGACGCGGGTCTGAGCATGCGGGACATCGATGGTGTAGCCACTTGCAGCTCATCTGCGACGATGTGGGGTATGCCGGTCGTGGAATACTTGGGATTGCGCCCACAGTTCATTGAGAGCACGATGTTGGGCGGGTCAAGCTTTCTGGCCCATTTGCTCCCTGCCATTCTGGCGTTGGAGTCTGGTCAATGCAATGCTGTTCTGGTCTGCTACGGCAGCACTCAGCGTACGGCAACGTTCGGCCGCAAAGAAGGGGTAAAAGCGCGGACGTTGCTGGACCCGCAGCCCTTTGAGCAACCGTATGCGCCAATCCAGCCGATCACTTCGTATGCGTTGGCCGCCCAGCGGCATATGCACGAATTTGGAACAACGCGCCGGCAATTGGCCGAGGTCGCCGTGGCTGCACGAAAGTGGGCGCAACTTAATTCCGAAGCGGTAATGCGGGATCCGCTATCCATCGAAGATGTGCTGAATGCGCGCATGGTCTCTGACCCGCTTTCGGTGCGCGATTGCTGCCTGGTCACCGATGGAGCCGGCGCATACGTTCTGGTCAGATCCGACAAGGCAAAAGACCTTCCCCGCAAGCCGGTATATGTGCGGGGCAGTGCAACCGCAGTCTGGAACCGGCAGATATCCTCAATGAAAGATCTGACCACAACGGCGGCAGCCGAGTCGGGCGCGCGTGCGTTGAGCATGGCGGGGGTTGGCGTTTCGGACATCGACGTTGTCCAGCTGTATGACGCTTTTACGATAAATCCTATTCTTTTCCTTGAAGACCTGGGCTTCTGCAAGAAGGGGGAGGGTGGGTCTTTTGTTGAGGGCGGGGCGATTGCGCCTGGCGGCCGCTTACCGGTCAACACAAATGGCGGGGGGCTCTCTTGTGTGCATCCAGGGATGTATGGAATATTTTTATTGATCGAGGCCGTGCGCCAGCTTCGCGGCGATTGTGGCGAGCGGCAGGTTGCCGGAGCGGAGCTCGCACTCGTGCACGGCAATGGCGGAACCTTGTCCAGCCAGTCAACCGCAGTGCTGGCGACCGAATCCAGATGCTAAAGGAGTAATGGGGTGCTTGATAAGACGGTTGTGAGCTTCGCGGACGCCGTATCCGGTGTGCAGGACGGCGCGACGATATTGATAGGCGGGTTTGGATCGTCTGGCGTGCCTACGGAACTTATCTGCGCCTTGCTGGATCAGGGAGCCACCGATCTGGTCGTGGTCAACAATAATGCCGGTAATGGTCCGGTCGGCCTGAGTCAGTTGGTGGCGGCAGGTCGTGTTCGAAAAATGATCTGTTCTTTCGCCCGTTCTTCCAATAAGGCGCAGCCAAACGCCGTAGCGTTCGCCGAGTGCTACCGCGCTGGAAGAATAGAGCTGGAATGTGTGCCCCAGGGAACAATGGCGGAGAGAATGCGCGCCGCAGCGGCGGGTATGGGGCCGTTTTTTACGCCGACCTCATATGATACGGATCTGGCCAAAGGCAAGGAAACACGAGTAATTGACGGGATCGGCTACGTTCTTGAAACCCCGTTGAAGGGCGATTTCGCATTAATCAAGGCACTACATGGCGATCGGTGGGGAAATCTGAAATATCGGTATGCTGGGCGGAACTTTGCACCGGTCATGGCAATGGCTGCGACCACCACCATCGCCCAGGTCGATCAGATTCTCGCCTTGGGCGAAATTGAACCTGAACGGGTGGATACACCCGGAATATTCGTTCAGCGCGTCGTTCAAACGGGAAACAGGCAAAATGCATAATAAATTGACACGGCATCAGATCGCCGGTTTGGTTGCCAACGATATTCCAGACGGTTTCTATGTCAATCTCGGAATCGGCATACCAACGCTAGTGGCTCGGCATTTGCCTTCCGACAAGGATATCATCCTGCACACAGAAAACGGTATTGTTGGCCTGGGCCCCGGCGATCCCAATGCCCCACTGGATCTGGATCTCATCAATGCAAGCAAGGAGCCCGTGAGCCTGCTGCCGGGGTCGTCCATCACCGATCACGTTATATCGTTTGCGATGATGCGTGGGGGACATCTCGATCTGACGGTGCTGGGCGCTTTCCAGGTGTCGGCAGCCGGCGACCTTGCTAACTGGGACACCGGTGCCGCCGATACAATACCTGCTGTAGGAGGCGCCATGGACCTGGTCGCCGGCGCCCGGCAGCTATTTGTCACGATGGAGCATGTTACTAAACACGGCGAACCAAAGATTGTTTCGACGTGCACCTATCCACTGACAGGCAAGGCAGTCGTGGACCGGATTTATACCGACTTGGCCATTATTGACGTCCGGGATGACGGCTTGTTGGTCACTGCGATGGTTCACGGCATGAGCTTCGATCTTCTTCAATCGCTGACGGCATGCCCGTTGCGCATCGCAACGGACTGCAGAATGCTGAATCCAACATGATTATGGACCTGGGCCTATTCACCAGCGATATCGCAAGCTAGCCCGTACGCTGCGCTGATAGCCATACCAGCACCACTCTTCCGAAGAGCATGAAGCGACGTATTCCTTGTCGAACAGATTGGTGATGTTCAATGCGACCGACATACCCTTTAATGACGGGTTCGCGCGCCCGAGGTCATAATCCATTGCGGCATCCACCAGCGTGGCAGCCGGCACCTTGAATGCATCGTGTGTGCCGCCGGAGCTTGTGCCAAGATAGCGTGCACCGGCGGCTACGCCCATTCCGGCGAGCGGGCCGCTTTGCAGTTGGTACCGCGCCCCGCCAAGATGGTTCGGATGGCTCAGCGCAGGGGCGGCTGCGGTGTTCGCGACGCTGGCATCTGCGGCTCCGCGCGTCGGATCCAGCTCACGGAGGATGCCACTGCGCGGCCGATCGAAGTGAGGCGAGCGTTTTTTCTGGCTTGCACATCCCAGATGTAATAGCCGGAATACTTCCATATGATTGCGAAATATCATATTAGGATCATCTAATTTAGAATAACCTAATATATTATGACGCTATGGTAGTCAATAACGAAGATAATCTGTTGCTGCAGGAGGGCGCGTCCGAGGCGGCCGCGATGTTGCGTACCCTGGGCAATCCGCATCGGCTCCAGGTGCTGTGCATGCTTATTGAATATGGCGAGATGACCGTGGGCGACCTCAATAAGTACGTTGAGTTGAGTCAATCCGCGCTGTCTCAACACTTGGGGAAAATGCGGGACGAGGGCTTGGTGACCTTCCGACGCGAAGCTCAGACTCTGCACTACCGCATTGATAACCCCGACGTGGCAAAAATTATCGCCACCCTTAAAGACATTTTTTGTCCGTGACTTCTGTCAGGAGCGCCGCATATGTCTCTCAAATCAATGCCCGCCTCTGCGGTCCATTGAAGCCTGGAACGGTGGGCAGTGCTGATTGCTATACACCCGGCGGATGAGTATGCCGTGGAATCGATGACACAGAGGCCGTTGGCAGCAGCCATAGTGCCCATTCTTTTCAAAGGAGAAGTTATGAAATTCAACGTAGGCGGTTTAGATCGCGTGTTGCGCGTGCTCGTGGGCGTAGTATTGATTGCGCTCGCGGCAACCGGGACTGTGGGGTGGTGGGGATGGTTGGGTATCATCCCGTTGTTGACGGGGCTGGTACGTTTTTGTCCCCTTTACTCTCTTCTAGGAAAGAGCTCGTGTCCGATGCGGGCACCAAAGTAGTCCAGTGCCACAGGGCTTCGCCGACAGATATCCGTGCGGCGAAGCGCCCAGACGCCCCGACCATCAAAACAAAAAGCCCATCGCTGTGCCGTTAAACATAAACCTATCGGACGTTAGAGCATAAAGCTGCCGCTACCTCCCCTTTCCCCTGGGGAGCGAAAATCCCACAAACATTGCGAAAAAGCTTCTCTTTGCCTTTCGTTTAGGCTGCTGTCCCTGATGGATTTTACTGGTTGGCACCTCTATCTAAATGGTTTCTACTCGAACGGTTGGTACGACGCATCGGCCGTCATGATCCGCAGGCTGGTGGAGACGCTCATCATTGAGGTGTTCGAGAAGCACGGGGATCGCATCGAAGATACAAAACGCCGCTGGCGAATTCTTCTACTTACGCGACCTTATCGGAGTGCTCGTCACAGAGAGGACGTGGAATCTCAGCAGGAACACGAAGACAACCCTTCCTCCGCTCAAGAACGTAGGCAATATGTCGGCGCACGGTCGGCGCTTCATCGCCCAACGCCAGGACATCGACAGGCTAATGAGTGACCTGCGCGTGGTGTTCGCGGCTTTGGTGCTGGCGGACAGTCTGAGGGTGACTCATAGGTTACGAGAGCGATAAAGCCGTGTTCTGGCGGTTAAGGGTAATATTCAGTTGATTGGAATTGCCCTTTTGCGACATTAGACCGAAGTAAGCCATGGACTATGTAACCCTTGAGGCGATGCAACGGCGGCATCCGGCATGGCGTCTGTTACTCGCCGACTCCGCTCCTTTAGTAGCCAGTTTTCTACATCGTGTTTTCGTGGCGCCCAATGTACGGGTAATAAGCCAGGCCGACCTTATCGAAGCACTGGAAGACACGTTGTTTGCTCTGCGAGAGCAGTTGGGCGCCGAGGTGTTTCCAAAGCGAGCGCAAGATTATCTGAACGATTGGGCCGCGAACGAGCGAAGTTGGCTGCGCAAGTTTTACCCTAACAACTCCGATGAGCCTCATTTCGACCTAATGCCCGCCACGGAAAAAGCCATAGGCTGGTTGACCAGCCTCACCGAGCGCAGCTTTGTGGGTACCGAGTCTCGCTTGCTCACATTGTTCGACTTACTTAAGCAGATGAGCCAGGGCAGTGAAACCGATCCTCAAGTGCGTTTGCTGGAACTGCAAAAACAGCGTGCTGAAATTGACCAGGAAATTGCTTTGGTTTCGCAGGGGCAGTTATCGTTGCTGGACGATACGGCAATCCGGGATCGCTTTCAACAATTCATGGGACTGGCACGCGAGCTGTTGGGGGACTTTCGTGAAGTCGAGCAAAATTTTCGTGGCTTGGATCGACACGTCCGCGAGCGCATCGCCTTGTGGGAGGGCAGTAAAGGCGAGTTGCTGCAGCAAATCATAGGCGAGCGCGACTTGATCGTCGACTCCGACCAAGGCCGAAGCTTCCGGGCGTTCTGGGATTTCCTGATGTCTCACGACCGGCAGGAAGAGCTGACTCAATTGCTGGACAAAGTCTTGCAACTACCGCCCATTGTTCAGCTTAAGCCCGATGTCCGTACGCGCCGCGTGCATTATGATTGGCTTGAAGCGGGCGAGCATACGCAGCGCACGGTCGCCTTGTTGTCGCAGCAGTTGCGCCGGTTCCTTGACGATCAGGCCTACCTGGAGAATCGTCGCATTATGGACTTGCTGCGGGGCATTGAAAGCCAGGCGATGGCGGTGCGCGACGTGGCGCCTTCTGGCAGTTTCATGCAGATTGACGATACGGCGGCCGATGTTGAATTGCCGATGGAGCGACCGCTGCATACGCTTCCCATTAAACCGTTGATCAGCAGCAGCAAACTTGACGTGGGCGACGCGGACATTGATGCGACGGCATTGTTTTCCCAGTTTACGGTCGATAGTGCGGAGTTATCCCAACGCGTGCGCCGGGCTTTGCAGAGCCGTTCTCAAATCACACTGGCGGACTTGCTGGCAGAGTATCCTCTCCAGCAGGGGCTTGCCGAGCTTATTGCTTATCTGCAGCTGGCCAGTGAACGGGGAGACGGCAAGGTGCTGCTGGATGACGATGCAAACGATAGGATTACCTGGCAGGCAATCGACGGGAACTGGAAGCGGGCCGTGATGCCGCGGGTAGTGTTTATCAAATAGACTTTACGGGAAATAGGCTGTGCAAATAGATGGTGCAGCGAATAAATGGTGCAAGATATGGATTGCTCCCTAATTGGTCGCATAGGACGGATTGTTAGCAGGATAAAGAATGCAAAATATGACTAGTCCGGCCGCGTCGTCGGACGATACCAGCGCCGTAGGCGATCCAGAACTGGCCCGAGTGGTCATTCCTTTACTTAAAGGGATTGTCTATCGCGAAGACACGGCGCAATGGGCTGCATTGCTAACGCTGCAAGGCCGTGTGCGCGACTTCATTGGCGTGCTGGGCTTGATGCTGATGCTGGACGAAACGGAAGGCTATGCGTTTTTGCGGGCGCAGGCCGACACGGAAGAGGCTAACGACTTAAAGTTGCCGCGCCTGGTTGCGCGTCGGCCTTTATCATTTCCCGTCAGCCTGTTGCTGGCACTTCTGCGTAAGAAACTGGCCGAGTTCGACGCTAGCGGCAGCGACACCCGGTTGATACTGGCACGTAGTGATGTAGTCGAATTGATGCGCGTTTTTCTACCGGCCGGTAGTAACGAAACTCGTCTCGTGGATCAGATCGACACGCATATCAATAAAGTGGCCGAGCTGGGTTTTATACGTAAGTTGCGCGGGCAAGATGGCATGATCGAAGTACAGCGTATTCTGAAGGCGTTTGTTGATGCCCAGTGGCTTGCCCAGTTCGATCAGAATCTGGCGGCTTATCGAGAATCATTGCAAACTCAAGCGGCCATGCTTCCAACAGGATCCAATGATGAATGACATGCCGGGCCTGGATTTTCTGGGGGATGACGGGCGCTCGGGCTTCCGGCTTGCCCTGCTGGAGGTCTTCAACTGGGGGACATTCGACCGTCGCGTGTGGCAACTATGTCCCGACGGCCATAATGCGCTGCTGACGGGCGACATCGGCTCGGGCAAATCGACGCTCGTCGATGCGGTAACAACGTTGCTGGTTCCTGCTCAGCGAATTGCTTACAACAAGGCGGCTGGTGCGGAAGCACGCGAACGAAGCCTGCGCTCATACGTGTTGGGCCATTACAAGTCGGAACGCAACGAGGTCGGCGGAGCGGGCCGGCCGGTTGCGCTGCGCGATCAGAATAGTTATTCAGTGATTCTGGGCGTTTTCCATAACGCTGGGTATGATCAGACAGTGACGCTGGCGCAAGTGTTCTGGTTCAAAGAGCCCCAGGGCCAGCCCGTGCGCTTTTATGTCGTGGCGGATAAAGAACTGTCGATCGCCGGCGATTTTGCGGAGTTCGGTACCGATATCGTCCAGTTGCGCAAGCGTTTGCGTGCGGGCGGGGCAGAAGTCGAAGATTCCTTTCCCCCATATAGCGCGGCGTTCCGACGCCGATTTGGCATCGCCAACGACCAGGCACTGGAGCTGTTTCATCAAACAGTGTCGATGAAGTCGGTGGGGAATCTGACTGACTTCGTCCGCAGCCACATGCTGGAGCCGTTCGACGTTGTGCCGCGCATTCAGGCGCTGATCGCACATTTCGATGACTTACACCGGGCTCATGAGGCGGTTCTTAAGGCCAAGCGCCAAGTTGAATTGTTAACACCTTTGGTGGCGGATTGTCAGCGGCATGCAGCGTTGCTGGACGGTATAGGGCAGTCGCGAGCCTGCCGCGATGCGCTTGGATCGTATTTTGCAGGGCTTAAAGCCAGTCTGCTGGAAACCCGCCTGGAAGCCCTGGATCAGGAATCGAAGCGCCTTGCCGGCCAGATCGCGCAGCTTGCTGAAACGCGCGATGGGCAACGTGCGCAAGAACGCGATCTACGACGCGCCATTGCCGATAATGGCGGCGACCGGATCGAGCGGCTTGAAATCGTATTGACGCAGAAAGAAGCGGAGCGCGTGCGCTGCCTGGTAAAGCGGCAGCAGTACGAAAAACTAAGTCATGTGCTGGGTCTGCCTGCCTTGCAGAATGCGGACGATTTTCTGGCGCAGGCCGGTCTGCGCCAACGCATGCATGAAACGACCGCCGCGCGCGAGGCGGCCGTGCAAAACGAGCTGAACGAAGCCGGGGTCGACTTTGCTCAGATGCGGCGGGAATACGAGCTGCTGACGCAGGATATCGACAGCCTGAAATCTAGGCGCAGCAATATCGAGACACAACAGATTGCCATGCGTGCTGCATTATGCTCCGCGTTAAGCCTGTCAGAGGCCGATATGCCGTTTGCCGGTGAACTGATCCAGGTGCGCGATGATGAAAAAGACTGGGAAGGCTCCGCCGAACGGCTGTTGCGCAGTTTTGGTCTGTCCTTGCTGGTGCCCGATACGCATTATCCTCAGGTGGCTGAGTGGGTGGATCGTACCCGGCTAAAGGGGCGTCTGGTCTATTTCCGTGTGCGCGCCGCGCGGACATCACCCCGTGGCGATCAACCTGCTTTGCATCCGGATTCGCTGGTGCGCAAGCTCTCGATCAAACCTGACTCGAGCTTTTATCGCTGGCTGGAATCCGAAATAGGCCACCGTTTTGATGTGGCCTGTTGCGCTAATCAAGAGCAGTTCCGTCGCGAAACCAAGGCCATCACTCGCAACGGACAAATCAAGGCGCCCGGGGAGCGGCACGAAAAGGATGATCGCCACCGCATCGATGACCGTAGCCGTTACGTCCTGGGCTGGAGCAACGAAGCCAAGATTGCCGCGCTGGAAAACCAGGCGCGGTCCTTGCAGGCGCAAATTTCCAAGGCGGGCGGCAGTATTGCTTCGTTGCAAAAGGAACAAGCTGCTCTGAAACAACAGTTGGGAACCTTGGGCAAGCTGGATGAGTATCGTGATTTTCGAGAGCTCGATTGGCAACCGCTGGCACTTGATATTACCCGCCTGCAAAATGAAAAGCGGGAACTTGAAGCCGCCTCGGATGTGCTGGCCATACTTAGCGGCCGTCTGACAGAGCTGCTTGCGGCGCTGGCTGACACGGATTTGCAGTTGGATAAACGCAAGGATGCGCAGTCAAGGGCGCAACAGAAACAGTCCGATGCCCTGGCGTTGCTTAATCAGGTCAGGGCTGTATGCGAGACCGCTGATTTTGCCGTCCACGCGTCTCATTTCGAGCGCATTGAAGCGATGCAGGCTGAAACCGGAGTCGAGTTGCCATCCAGTGTCGAGTCCTGCGACCCCCGCGAACAGGAAATGCGCCGTTGGCTGCAAGAGCGCATCGACGCCGACGACAAGCGGCTGGCTCGTCTGGCCGCGGGAATAATCCGGGCCATGACCGAGTATGCAGAGGCCTATAAGCTGGAAACCCAAGAGGCCGATATCAGCCTTGAGGCTAGCCAAGAATACCGCGCCATGCTGGATCAGCTCCATGCCGACGACCTGCCGCGTTTCGAGGCCCGTTTCAAAGAGCTTTTAAACGAGAACACAATACGCGAAGTGGCCAATTTCCAGTCGCAGCTGAACCGCGAACGAGAAACCATACGTGAACGAATTGCCCGTATCAATGAATCGCTGACGCAAATCGACTACAACACCGGTCGCTATATCGTGCTGGAGGCGCAGCTCGCCGCCGATACGGATGTTCGCGACTTCCAGACCGACTTGCGCGCCTGTACCGAAGGGGCGCTTACCGGTTCCGATAATGCCCAATATTCCGAGGCCAAATTCCTGCAGGTCAAGCACATTATCGAGCGCTTTCGCGGACGGGAAGGAACGGCCGAGCACGACCGCCGCTGGACAAGCAAAGTAACCGACGTACGCAATTGGTTTGTTTTTGCCGCCAGCGAACGTTGGCGCGAAGACGATAGCGAACACGAGCACTATTCTGATTCAGGCGGAAAATCGGGTGGTCAAAAAGAAAAGCTTGCATATACCATTCTGGCCGCCAGCCTGGCCTATCAATTCGGCCTGGAGTGGGGCGCCGTGCGGTCGCGTTCCTTCCGCTTTGTCGTTATAGATGAAGCGTTTGGCCGCGGGTCGGACGAGTCGGCCCAGTATGGGCTGAACCTTTTCCGGCAACTGAACCTGCAACTACTTATCGTGACGCCGCTGCAGAAAATTCATATCATCGAACCGTTCGTATCCAGCGTCGGCTTTGTTGAAAATACCGATGGGCGAACTTCCTGCCTACGCAACCTCAGCATCGAGGAATATCATAGGGAAAAACAGGCTTATGGCGATCTTGACAGGGCGTTGCCTTGAGTTGGACTACGCCCGCAGACTTGCGTGCCCAAGTACAAAAGCGCTGGAATCAGGGCATACTATTGCGCAATCTGGTGGAGCCTGCCGATTTGTTTCCATTGCGCTTGATGCTCAAAGGGCCAAGCTCAACCGACATGTCAGAACGGTTCGAGGCGGTGCGTGAATGGGTGCGCGATTTGCAGTCGCAAGCCAAAGTCGATTCCAAAAGAAGCTATCGTCTGACCTGGCGCACCATCCGGCATCGTGTGATCGGCAGCAATGCGTTGCCGGATGAAGCCTGGGTCGACACCGCCGAAGATGCGTTTGGACTAATAGGCAAGGCGCGTGAGGTCTTGCGGTTTACGGAGATCGTGAACGAAACCCGTACCCGGTTGCCGTCTTTGCTGCCGTGGATGGCCAGGTATCCTTTGCGGGGATTAGCGCTGGCCGACGATTGGTCCGGGCTGCTGAATATTGCGGCTTGGCTGCATGCGCATCCGCGCCCCGGCATTTACCTGCGGCAGGTCGATTTGCCTGGCTTGCACAGCAAGTTCATTGAAAGACACCGCGCCGTGCTGTCGGAGCTGCTGGATTACGTTTTGCCCGGGCAAGCCATCGATACATCGGTGACCGGGACAAGCAATTTTCTGTTGCGCTACGGCTTTCGCGAAAAGCCGCTACGTGTGCGGTTTCGCTTGCTGGATCCAGGGCAAGCCCTGTCCTTGGGTGGTACGGATCAAGATATCACCATTACGCAGGACGCCTTTGCCAGGCTTTATCCCGCGGCATCGCAAGTCTTTATTACTGAAAACGAGGTGAATTTCCTTGCCTTTCCCGCTTTGGCGGACAGTATGGTGGTGTTTGGTGCAGGCTACGGTTTCGATATGCTGGCGCAAGCGGAATGGCTGGAAAATAAGGTCTTGTATTACTGGGGAGACATCGATACGCACGGTTTCGCCATCCTGGATCAGCTGCGCAGCCATATGCCGCATGTCGTGTCGTTCCTGATGGACAAAGAAACACTGATTGCCCACCGTGAGCAATGGGGGGTTGAACCTTCGCCGACCTTACGGGAGTTGACTCGCCTGACTCTATGACGATATACGCTGGCAGCGGTTGCAGAACGACTTCTGCGTGCGGCTGGAACAGGAACGCATAGCTTTTGGCTGGCTGCTGCGTGCACTGGATAAAGCCGAAACTACCCTCCCAAATAGCTTAACTCCTCCGTGAAGAGGCATCCATGTACTTGATCCCTCGAATGAGGTATTATAAACCCTCAAAAGGAGGATATTTATGAGTACGGTGACTGAAGCTAAAGGCAAACGCACGAAAGCTCGTACGTCACGAGGTATGACCGGAACCAGCCGAACCGCTGCATTAAAGTTAAGGGCAACTGAGAATTTCGATACGGATCCGAAAGTTGCCATTTACCGGACAGTGCGCGGGAGGAAAGCTACTGCCTCTGCCGTACTGGGATTCCGCGACGTGTATCGCATGGACCCAATCGAAAGGATTCTGGTCGTTCAGCACGGTATTGAGGCAGAGAACTTTACTAATGTCGCTCAGTCTATGAGGCTCAGCAAAGAACGTGTAGCAGCAATACTTGGCATGGGTGCCAGTACCCTCGATCGTAAAATTCAGACGAAGAAGCTCCTAACAACCGACCAGAGTGAGCGCCTAGTGGCTACAGCAAAGCTGATTGGCCAAGTTCAGACGATGGTTGAAGAGTCTGGGGATCCGAAGGGCTTCGACGCCGCGCAATGGTTCGCTACTTGGCTCGATAAGCCCTTGAGTGCCTTGGGGGGACACAAACCGGCAGAAATCATGAATACGGCGGAAGGGCGCGAACTCGTGTCGAAGCTTCTCTCAACCGCACAGAGCGGCGCTTATGTATGAGGGAAGGTGAACAGATTTCTGTTTGGCGAATAGCCACTGATACACCCGACTATACCTCTGACGATATGACGGGAGAAGGGGCACGGCTGACTGGTGGACGGTGGAATAGAAAGGGAAACGCTGTAATTTATTCTGCCAGCTCCATTGCGTTAGCCTGCCTCGAAAGTCTGGCACATCTCGAATTTGGCGGTCTACCTTTGAACCGCTATTTGGTAAGAATAGACATTCCAAAGGCAATTTGGGACAAAAGATTCAAATTCGATGAGTCTAAGAACATCGGGTGGGACGCATCACCAGCCGGTAAAGTAAGCCTTGACGCCGGTGACGATTGGCTGGCTGGGGCAAAGTCAGCAGTTATGGAGGTGCCGTCGGTGATTGTTCCAGAGGAATGTAACATCCTCATTAATCCTCACCATAACGGCATAAAGAAACTTCGCGCAGTTAAAGTTAGAAAATGGTTGTTCGACGCTCGTTTAAATGGATAAAGACTTGTCGGCTAGAGGTCATCTTCGTTTAGCGCTTTTCTGACCGTAAACGGCCAGGAATTTATCCTTATCCAAGATACCCCAGTCATATATCGATACTAGCCGGCTGAACCGCCTCTCTGCGTGGTCGTTCATCTCGACTTATAGATGTTATGGATTGGACGGCATGCCAATGCATGTTACTCCAACACTGTGACGACAACGGATTCCCTTAATCATCATATCCGACTTGCAGATCGCGTAGGTCTCGTCGTTGATCTCCTTGCCGTAGAGATAAACATCACCCAGGGCGCAGATCGAGCCATCTGGCTCTTTGATGTAATTCTGCGACTCGGTCAGCATGCCACCACTGCCGCATGCAGGGTCATAGATAGTCATGATCAGGGGGCAGCCGATCCTTGATTGAATCGAACATGAGATGGGTCATGAGGTGTATCACCTCGCGGGGCGTGAAGTGCTCCCCGGCTTCCGTAAGCGATCCACTAAGCACAGGGTTTTCAGGCAGCGAGGTCCATGGCAACCTGTTGAATGTCTAAATTCCAAGGAAGTAGTGCCTCGATGTCTTCA
>LNAP01002931.1_pt1 | contig 28224 bp, 26 predicted proteins | sample 602601 | NCBI WGS metagenome assembly LNAP01 (sample SAMN02440304, study PRJNA202911) | soil metagenome | biome: Subtropical and temperate rainforests or woodlands; isolation source: soil samples (1 kg each in a 20% v/v slurry with milli Q water) were... ... | reverse complement strand
CGGCAACATCGACGTCCTGGTGTTCGACTACCTGGCCGAAATCACCATGTCGCTGCTCAGCCGCGCCAAGGCCAAAGACCCGGCACTGGGCTATGCACCGGATTTCGTGACCACCCTCCAGCCCCTGATGAAGGAACTGAAGTTGCGCGGCATCAAGGTCATTGCCAACGCGGGCGGCGTCAACCCGTCCGCCTGCCGCGCCGCGCTGGTGGCGGCAGCCCAGGCCAAAGGTGTCGATCTGAAAATCGCCGCCGTTCTGGGTGACGACCTGATGCCGCAGGTGGAAGCACTGCGCGCAGCCGGCACCCAGGAGATGTTCGCAGGTAGCCCGTTTCCGCAAAAGGTCATGAGCGCCAACGCCTATCTGGGTGCCTTCCCGATTGCGGCCGCGCTGGCGGCCGGCGCCGACATCGTGGTCACTGGCCGCTGCGTCGACAGCGCGGTCACGCTGGCGCCGCTGATCCATGCCTTTGGCTGGACCGTCGCCGACCACGATCTGCTCGCGCAGGGCAGCCTGGCCGGTCACCTGATCGAGTGCGGCACGCAGGCCACCGGCGGCAACTACACCGACTGGGACACGGTACCGGGCTGGGACGACATGGGTTTTCCCGTCGCCGAGTGCCGCGCCGACGGCAGCTTCATCATCACCAAGCCCGAAGGCACGGGCGGGCTGGTCTGCCCCTCCACGGTAGGCGAGCAGATGGTCTATGAAATCGGCGACCCGCGCGCCTACATCCTGCCCGATGTGGTGTGCGACTTTACCGGCGTGACACTGACGCAGGTCGGCCCCGACCGCGTCGAGGTCAAGGGCGCGCGCGGCCTGCCGCCGACCGACCAGGCCAAGGCCAGCATCACCTACGCCGACGGCTTTCGGGCCATGAGCCTGTTCATGATCGGCGGCATCGATGCCGGCGCCAAGGCGCAGCGCGTGGGCGCCGCCATGCTGGCGCGCATGCGGCGCCACTATGCGCAGCGCGGTTGGCCCGACTTCACCGAAACCTGTGTCGAGGCCATCGGCGCCGAAGACACCTACGGCCCCCACGCGCGGCCCGATGCGCGCGAAGTGATGCTCAAGGTCGGCGTGCGCCACCCGGTCAAGGACGCGCTCGAACTGTTTTCGCGCGAAGTGGCGCCGCTGGCCCTGATGTCGGCACCGGCCATCACCGGTTTCACCGGCGGCCGGCCCAAGGTGCAGCCGGTGGTGCGGCTGTTCTCCTGCCTGGTACCCAAGGCACAGGTGGCCGCCAGCATCGACATGGGCGACCAGACCGTGGCGGCACCGCCATGGCACGGCCAGGCGTTTGATCCGGCGACCCTGCCCCAGGTCGACGGCCCGCTGCCTGACGCCGACGCCTATGCGCGCGGCACGCGGATAGTGCCGCTGGTGAAGCTGGCCTGGGGCCGCAGTGGCGACAAGGGCGACGCCGCCAACATCGGCATCTTGGCGCGCAAGCCCGCTTACCTGCCTTTCATCCGCGCCGCCCTGAGCGAGCAGGCGGTGGCGGCCTGGTTCGCCCACCTCGTCAAGGGCAGCGTGCAGCGCTTTGATCTGCCTGGCACGCACGCGCTGAATTTTCTGATGCACGAAGCCCTGGGCGGCGGCGGCATCGCTTCGGTTCGTATGGACTCGCAGGGCAAAGCCTTTGCGCAGATGCTGCTCGATTTTCCGGTACCCATTCCAGCCGACATGGCTCTTTGAGAACGTTCACCCACTAACCCAAGACGGAGACACAAACCATGAACACCCCGGCCACCACCGCCATTGCCAACACCGCTTCCGCAGCCCTGCGTGATCGCATCCGCGACGTGCAGGAAGCCGCCCGCGGCGTCACCACCCTGTACCCACGCAGCTACATCCTGCAGTGCATCAAGGAAGACCGCTTCCCCGACGAGCTGTGGCAAAAGCTCGGCGAATTCGGCCTGCTAGGCCTGTCGGTTCCGGAAGAGTACGGCGGCTCAGGCGGCGGCGTGCTGGAGATCACCGCGCTCAATGAAGCCCTGGCGCTGGCCGGCGTTCCCACGCTGTTTCTGGTCGTCACCGGCCTGGGCCGGGTGCCAATCATGCGCAACGGCACACCCGAGCAAATCCGCAAGTTCGTCACGCCCACCTGCACCGGCGAGAAGAAACTGTGCTTTGCCATCACCGAACCCAATGCCGGCACCAACAGCTTTGCCATGACCACGCTGGCCACATCGGACGGCGATGGCTGGGTGCTCAATGGCCAGAAGGTCTTCATTTCTGGCGCGCGCGATGCCGACTACATGCTGGTGATTGCCCGCACCACCAAGGCAGGCGAGGTGAAAAACCGCACCGAAGGCATCTCGCTGTTCGTGCTCGACATGAAAACGCCCGGCATCCAGCTCACGCAACTCAACATCCAGGTCGAGACCGCCGAGCGCCAGTACATGGTGTTCTTTGACAACGTCAAACTGCCCGCCGACGCGCTGATCGGCGAAGCCGGCAAGGGCGCCAAGCTGATGTTCGAAGGCCTGAACTCCGAGCGCCTGCTGGCCGCCGGCGCCGCCATCGGCCTGGGTGACTATGCGCTGGCCAAGGCGGTGGCCTACTCGAAAGATCGCAAGCCCTTCGGCAAGCCGATCGGCTCCTACCAGGCGCTGCAGCACCGCATGGCGCAGGCCAAGGCGCAAATCGAGGCGGCGCGCCTGATGACCTACAACGCCGCCGAGCGCTTCGACGCCGGCGAGGACGCCGGTGCGCATGCCAACATGGCCAAGCTGCTAGGCTCGCAAGCGGCAGTAGCCGCCGTCGAGGCCGCGCTGCAAACCCACGGCGGTTACGGGTTCGACCGCGACTACGACATCGTTACGCTGTGGCCCATGGTGCGCCTGCTGGAAATCGCGCCCATCAACAACGAGATGCTGCTCAACTACATCGGCGAACATGTGCTGGGCTTGCCGAAGTCGTACTGAGCCGATGGCCGTCATCCCCGGCGCCGACCAGCCGGACCAAGGTTCGCAACACGGTCAAGGCCTCCGTCCGCCGCTTTCGGGCTGGCCTGAGCTTACGAACCGGCACCTTTGGCAGGCGTCGCTACTCGTTTGCGCATGATGTGTGCCGCGCGCTCCCTTCCCACTTTCGCAGCAACCAAGCGGCCGCGAGGCCGCCCACGCAAGACGCCGCAAGAGCGAAATGAAGGCAACCGCCGCCAAGATATCGTCAAGGCTGCGGCCAAACTGTTTCGACGCAACGGCTTCAACGGCACGAGCACGCGCGACATCGCCTGCGCCGTTGGCATGCATTCCGGATCACTGTTTTGTCACTTCAAAAGCAAGGATGCGCTGTTGTATGAGGTGATGCAGGAAGGCATGCGTAGCGCGCTGGCGCGCCAGACGATCGTGCTCCTTGCCGAACATGACGCTGCGACTACGCTGCGGCAATTGATCCGATCGCATTTCGATACGCTACTGGGGCCAAGCAGCGACTTCATGCATGCGGTGCTCTACGAGTCCCGCTCTCTCAACACAAGGCAGCACAACGTCATCGCGAAGCTGCAAGGTGACTACGAAGCGACATGGACGCCCGTGCTCCAAGAACTCGCGTCGACCGGCTGCTTGCATGGCGAGGTGTCGCTTGCGCGCCATTTGATCTTTGGACTATTGAACGGGTCAGCGCTGTGGTTCAATCCTAAAAAGGGAATCTCGATTGATGCCCTGACCGACGCAGTGGTAGCCCTGTGCATACAAGCCCCCCCGGCAATCCGGACTTGATTTTGTTAGCCTGAAGTCCCCTCGAATTTCTGAGCCAGTCAGATGGCATGGTCACCCCACCTATCACGTGCTGTGCTGTGCAGTGCACTCGATCACGGTCTCTGGCTTGAACAGGCAGCGGATGCCAAAGTGAGGGTGTTTCCACCCCACTTTGGAGGTTCATCATGTTCGAAGCAGCATCGCTCCCCATCATTGGCCTGGATATCGCAAAGAGCGTCTTTCAGGTTTACCAGATGGATTCACAGGCGGGTGAGATTCGACGTCATCAGATCAGGCGGGCAAAGATCTTAGCAGGCTGCTGAAATACCCCTGCCGAAGCTGACCGCCTCAGCACGATGAGCCAGTTTCGGATGGTTTGGTCGGTCGCGATCGCGCCATGCGCCATCCAGGGGGGCTGTTTTACGCATTTGCAGGGCTTTTTACGCTCATCTGGCGCTCACTGCGCAACCTCCAGACGGACTTGTCCCAGGGAGCGCATGCGCACGAGGTTGTAGGCAGCCATGGTCATGGTGAAGAGCAGGCCGACCTTCTTGACCCCGCGCACCATCACCTGACGAATCGGACCAATGAGCTTGCCCCAACCAAAGCCCTGTTCAATGAGCTTGCGCTTTTCCTGCGAGATGGCGTAGCCCTCGCTGGTGGCAATGGCATCCGGGACCGCTGACGTTCTGCCCGACTTGTTCTGTGCCACATGGGGCACGACCTTCTTCTCTTGCAAGGCCTCGATGAACTCCGCTGCGTCGTAACCCTTGTCGGCACCCAGTGTGATCTCGGTCTCGGGGTTGCGTTGACGCGCTTGGGCTACCATGGCTTTGGCCGCTTCGCGTTCAGCGTAGCCATCGGCTTGCGTGACCATGGCGCCCACCACCAGGCCATGGCGGTTCTCCATCAGCGTGTGGCCCATGAAGCGCAACTCGCTGGCTGTGCCTTCCACTGGCAGCCTGTGCGCAACACAAACACGATGGCCTCGAACACCTGGCGCGCCGGCTTCGCCGGCCGACCTGCTCCAGGCTTGCGAACGTACTGTTTGCCCGGCACCAACGCGCGCTGAGGAACCAGCGGTTCCACGCGCTGCCAGAACTCATCCGTTACCACCCAGGAATCAACTCGTTTGCTCAACACCTCACTCCGACACCGCGTTCGCTGCGGCTCGGATTGCTATTTTACCTATTTACGGATAAGTTCTTAGAACTTAGCTGGCTAGACCTATGCCTGCAGAGGTACCTACTGAGTCGCGCACAGTGGCGGCGCCAGAGACCACCTTCACATCATCAGGCGTTGGCTGCAGAGCCGCAGCCTCAATGAAGTCAGCTACCGTCTGCCATCCGGCGCGCAACTGCGCTTCACTCTTGCCCACGTAGTGCCCCAAGGTCACATCCCCTGCGACCGAGTGGTTGAGCATTCGCTTCAGCAAACCACCTGACACCAGCTCTTCAGCGATGCTGGCAAATGTATCGCGCAAGCCATGTCCTTGCACATCGGTTTTTGCCTTCGCATTGATCCACTTCAGCGTTTTTCGGGCATCGGTGATCGAGAACAACACATCCTCGGGCTTCTTGCCTACGCAGTGCTTGGCAGCTATTTCCAGCGCCTGTCGGGACAGGAGCAGCTTGTGGTCGCTACGGTTCTTTGTGTCCCGCAGAACGACTTTTCCGGCATCACAGTCCACGTCACTAACCTTGATCGGCGGGTAGTTGTAGCGCTTGTCGCCATGAATCTCACCTCCACGACACCCGGTTAACAACTGAAAACGATAGTAGTCGGCTGCGACTCGTGAGGGGGCTTTGCCGCTCACCCGCCACCAGGCGCCGAGTCGTTCCGGGGGGATGGGAGAGGGATTCCCCTTCGTTGGAGTAAGCACGATCCGATCACGCCCAGCTGTATCGCGTCCCAACGGGTTGCCTGGCACCCCAACCCCATGCCATCGCATAACCGCTCGCAGCACCTGCATCGCATAGTCAGCTTGCCGCTTTGACCGCTTGAGCAGTGACGAATACTGGTCCCGAATGTCATCGGAAGTGAGCTTCACCAACAGCTTGTCTGCGAGCCGAAATAGCAACCCGTCAGCCAGTTTCTTGCCTGTCTTGGTTACTTCCCCGGGTTCGACCATGGCCAGGTAGTCGGCTTTTGTGCGGGCCTTCAGTGGCAGACCATCTTTTGCCCGCCGCTTCTTGTCGACGTACTCGCTGAGTGCCTTGGCCACGGTCATGCCCTCTTGCCGGTCCAGTTGCTCACGTTCAGCTGTTTCGGCCCGCAACCGTGCCTCCTCTTGGGCTGGCCAGTCCACGCCGTCGCGGGCCAGAGCCCGGATGCGAGCGGCCTCGGCACAGGCCGTGGCCAGCTTCATTTGGCCCGGACCTTCCCCATACTCCTGCGGTAATCGATACTGGCGCTCAACATCAGAACCTTTGACGGTATAGCGGACCAGCAATGTGCGAACGCCATCTGGCGCGATGCGTAACTGCAAGCCTCGGTCGAGCGTGAACTTGTAGGGCCGCGCTTTGGCTTTGTGGGTTTCAATCGCTCTGACAGTGAGGAGCGGCATTTGCGTGTTCCGTGTCCGACTGGTGTCCGAAAAATCCTGAGCTCAAATGCTACCCAGCGGGACTGCATGAAACAACAAATTCTTGTAACCCATTGATTTAAAATGGTTTTACGTCGTCCCAGAACGTCCCATAGCGTCCCAGAAAATCCGGTTTATACTGACTGTTAATCCGTAGGTCCCTGGTTCGAGCCCAGGTCGAGGAGCCAATATTGGCAGCCAAAGGCTACCCTTCTGGGTGGCCTTTTTGCTTTGGAGTACCGCACTCGCAAAAGGCGGTACGGACCGCGCGCGGTATCTCCACCCCTCTTGCGCAGCTGAACCCCCTTGTATTTTTGAGGCACATTACCCTTCCTTGACCCCAATGCCTGCCATGAACACACTGGATCAACTGCGCTCCGACAACCTCCGGGGTGCGCGCCACATCCAACTGGCCTGCGGTTTGACGGCATTTCCACAGGAGCTCTTTGATCTGGCAGACACGCTGGAAATTCTGGATTTGTCCGGCAATGCCTTGACGTCTTTGCCGAACGATCTGATGCGATTGAACAAGCTGCGCGTCCTGTTCTGCTCGAACAACCAGTTCGCCGAATTGCCCGAGGTATTGGGTCAATGCCCCCAGTTGAGCATGGTGGGTTTCAAGACCAATCAAATTCGCACGCTGCCTGCGAAGGCGTTTCCGCCCCAGCTGCGCTGGCTGATCCTGACGGATAACCGTATCGAGGAATTACCTGCAGAGCTCGGTCACTGCACCCAGCTGCAGAAGCTGATGCTTTCCGGGAATCAGTTGACAACCCTGCCCACCGAGCTGTCGCGCTGCACTCGCCTGGAGCTGCTGCGCATTGCTGCGAACCAGCTGCACGAACTACCCGCGTGGCTGATGGCCATGCCCCGGCTGTCGTGGCTGGCGTATGCCGGCAATCCGTTTTGCGCCACCCTGGAGGGTGCTGCGCAGGTTGCCACGCACATCCCCCCAATGCCCTGGAATCAATTGCAAATCCAGCACCCACTGGGAGAAGGCGCTTCGGGCGTCATTCATCGGGCCGAGCACTTTGATAGTGGACAAGTGCGACAAGTCGCCGTGAAGCTGTTCAAAGGCGATGTCACCAGCGACGGCCTGCCCCGATCCGAAATGAACGCTTGCATTGCAGCGGGAACGCACCCTTGCCTGATCCCTGTGCTGGGACAAATTGCGCACCATCCAACCGGCGCCAATGGTCTGGTGATGTCACTGATCGGCGCCAGGTTTCGCAATCTGGCGGGCCCACCCGACCTGGAGTCCTGCACGCGGGACGTGTATGCACCGGAAGTGCGCTTCGACATGGCAGCCATCGCTCGCATCGCATTCGACATTGCCTCTGCGGCACGCCATCTTCACCAGCGGGGCATCCTGCACGGTGATCTCTACGCCCACAACATTCTGTACGACGATCAAGGCCACGCACTGCTGGGTGATTTTGGGGCCGCTTCTTTTTATTCACCCACCACCGAGCCGCTTGCCAAGGGACTGCAACAACTCGAAGTGCGCGCGTTTGGCTGTCTTCTGGAAGAGTTGATTGAACGATACGACGGTTCAACCGGATCATCGGAGGAACTGTCAACACTCACCCAATGGAAAGTCCGCTGCCTTTCAGGCACTCCAGAATGCAGACCCTTGCTGGAAGAGATAGAACAAGGACTCGGTGAACTTGTGGGTTCATGCACCAATCAGCGGCCCACGCCAGCTGCAACGGATTTGGCCATTTGGATGCCGCCCGATTGAGCACGGTGCTGGCGGCGAGAATGCATGTGCGCCCATCACACATGGCTGGTCTTTGCCACACAATCGAACGCTGTCCTGAAGCCTCGCAACATGCCCCCTCAACTGCCCTGGCTGGAGCCAGAGGACCCTTTGCCCGATCTCTGCGCCGCCTGGGGAAAGACCAGCCCTGCCCCGGGCCTGCTGGCAGCAGGAGGAGCCCTTGATGTGGCCCATTTGCACGCGGCCTACGCTCAGGGCACCTTTCCCTGGTTCGGCATAGGCCAGCCCATTCTCTGGTGGGCGCCCGACCCCCGCATGGTTCTGAAAGTGGCCGATTTTCGGCTGCATCGGTCCTTGCGAAAAACCCTGCAGAGATTTCGCGCCAGCGCAGCCTGTGAAATCCGCATCGACTCGGCCTTTGGCCAGGTCATCCGGGCATGTTCCAGCACCCCGCGGGACGGTCAGAACGGCACCTGGATCGTCCCCGAGATGGTGGTTGCCTATGAAGCGCTGCATGCCCATGGAACGGCCCACAGCGTCGAGACGTGGGTGGATGGAAAGTTGGCAGGGGGTCTATATTGTGTGGCGATCGGCGGTGCCATCTTTGGCGAATCCATGTTTGCCCGTACTACCGATGCCTCCAAGATCGCACTGGCTGCACTGGTTTGCATGTGTCTTCGCAACGGCGTTGAACTGATTGACTGCCAACAAAACACCGCGCATCTGGCATCACTCGGCGCACGTGAAATGCCACGCGCTGAATTCATGCAACACGTTCAGAAACAGACCACCCAGCCCCCGATTGCATGGAACTTTGAGCCCGTATACTGGAACGCGCTGTTGTAATCAGCGGTACCCACGGCATGACGCAACTCAACGACCTACCGCCGCAAACGCTGCAGTTTTACGCAACGGCACCCTACCAGTGCAGTTATCTGCCCGAACGGCAGGCGCGATCCCAAGTCGCCACCCCCAGCCATCTGATTCAAGGCGATGTCTATTCGAACTTGGTGGCCCAGGGGTTCCGGCGCAGCGGCATGTTCACTTACCGCCCTTATTGCGACGGCTGCCAGGCGTGCGTACCCCTGCGCATCAAGGTCCACGATTTCAAGCCCGATCGCAGCCAGCGCAGAGCTGCTGCACGCCACGGGCACCTGCAGGCACGGGTGCTGAGGCTGTGTTTCGTTCCTGAGCACTACCACCTGTATCGGCAGTATCAGAATGCCCGCCATCCCGGAGGGGGCATGGACCACGACAGCATTGACCAATACACGCAGTTTCTGCTGCAAAGCCAGGTAAACACCCGCCTCGTGGAGTTTCGCGAAGTCGATGCATCGGGCGAAGTGGGCCAGCTGAAGATGGTGTCCATCCTCGATATGCTGGACGACGGTCTCTCGGCCGTGTACACCTTTTATGCGCCGGACCCACATTGCAGCTATGGCACCTACAACGTGATGTGGCAGATTGCGCAGGCTCGCTCCCTGGGCTTGCCCCATGTGTACCTGGGCTACTGGATCCAGCAGAGCGCCAAGATGAACTACAAAGCCCGGTTCATTCCCCACGAGATTCTGGAAGCAGACCAGTGGATCCGCCCCACCGATCGGCATGCAGGTGGTGCTCCACGGTCTACTTCAAATTTCACAAGATAAAATCGCAAACCCTCCCCACATTCCACCCCATGAAGAAAAAAGATCCAGGCATCCCCGTGAAACCCAGCGTTCAGGTGCTGGAACGCATGTTCACGCTGATGGATGTACTGGCATCACGCGAAGAAGCCATTTCGCTCAAGGAAATCAGCGAAAAAACGGGCCTGCATCCCTCGACGGCCCATCGCATCCTGAACGACCTGACGATCGGCCGGTTCGTTGACCGGCCCGAATCAGGCAGTTACCGGCTGGGCATGAGACTGCTGGAGCTGGGCAATCTCGTCAAGGCACGCCTGAGCGTGCGCGACGCGGCACTTGGCCCGATGCGCCATCTGCACAAGCTCATTCAGCAGCCGGTGAATCTGAGCATGCGCCAGGGCGATGAAATTGTCTATGTCGAGCGCGCCTATAGCGAGCGATCTGGCATGCAGGTGGTGCGCGCCATCGGCGGGCGGGCTCCTCTGCACCTCACATCCACTGGCAAGCTGTTTCTGGCACTCGACGATCCGCAACGCGTGCGCGCATATGCCACGCGCACCGGACTGGCCGGACACACACGCAACAGCATCACCCAGCTTCAGGCACTGGAACGTGAGCTGGCCAAGGCACGCCAGTACGGCATCGCCCGTGACAATGAAGAGCTGGAGCTTGGTGTGCGCTGCATGGCGGCAGGCGTCTTTGACGATCAGGGCAAGCTGGTGGCGGGCCTGTCCATATCGGCCCCGGCCGATCGCCTTGATGAAGGCTGGCTGCCCAAGCTTCAGGCCACCGCCCACGAAATCTCCCTGGCTCTGGGCTACCTCTCCACCCAAGACACAACCCGCGCGAACCCCGAATCCTGAACCAGGATCGGAAAGTTTGCGCAATACGGGAGCAGGTCAGCCCGCACGGGCGGCCTGCAGTTTGGCACCCAGCGCCGGCAAGGACTCCACCCAATGGCGCACACGCTGGGCATCTCCGAGCCGGCTGAACTTGCCTGCCGAGTCGAGAAAAACCATGATGAGCTTGCGCCCTGCAATGTGGGTCTGCATCACCAGGCACCGGCCCGCTTCCGAGATATACCCGGTCTTCTGCAACCCGATCGTCCATTCCGGATTCTTCACCAGTCCATTGGTATTGTTGTACTGCAGTGTCTTTTGCCCCACTGCGACCTCGTAACCGGGAGAGGTGGAAAACTCCCGCATGACCGGATCCCCGTGGGCCACGTTCACCAGTCGGGCCAGATCGCGGGCACTCGACTGGTTGCGGCTAGACAGTCCGGTGGGTTCGACATATTTCGTGTCGGTCATGCCAATCGCGCGCGCCTTGCTGTTCATCAGTGCCACAAAAACATCGAGTCCGCCAGGGTAGGTGCGCCCCAGTGCGTGCGCGGCGCGGTTTTCACTGGACATCAGCGCCAGATGCAGCATCTCGCCACGGGTCAAGGTGGTGCCTACGCTCAGGCGCGAACGACTCCCCTTTTCCGTATCCACATCATCCTGGGTAATGGTCAGGGGTTCGTCCATGGGCAAACCGGCCTGGGTGATGATAAGACCCGTCATCAACTTGGTCAGCGATGCGATGGGGAGCACCGCATGGTCGTTCTTGCTGACCAGAACCTCGTTCGTGTCCTGATCAATCACGAATGCCACACTGGACTTGAGATCGAGGGGATCGGTAACTTGGTGAAGTCCAGCCATCTGACCAAAAGTCGGCTTGGCCGGTTCATAGACAACCCGCGCAGGGGCCTTTGCGGTGCGCGCCGTGGCACGCACCGCCTTGCCCGCGCTGGCAGACTTGCGCGGCACCGCGGCACGCTTGGCGCTGACGGACTGGGCTTGGTGCTTCTTGGCGACCGGTTTCTTCCGTTCGCTCGCCTGGGCAGAGGGAGAAAGCAGCGCAACGCTGACAACAAACAGGCCAAAAATTTGAAAGAGACGATTCACTGCGGTGGGGCGGCGATGGTGCATCAGAATGCTCCAAACGGTAATAAGTGTGGGCAGTGTACAGAATTGAAAAAAGTCGCGCAAGATCAATACGTTGCACGACTTTTCAATAAAGTGAGTGAATTACAGATTCACATCTCAACCCTGCGCCGCAACACGGTCGGATTTACTTTGCAATTTGTTCAACGCACTCAGGTAGGCTTTGGCTGACGCAACCACGATATCGGGATCCGCCCCCACGCCGTTCACCACCCGACCGCTGTTTTGCAAGCGCACCGTGACCTCCCCCTGGCTCTCGGTCGAACCGCTGATGGCATTCACCGAATACAGAACCATTTCAGCACCACTCTGGACATGCGACTCGATGGCCTTCAGCGACGCATCCACGGGGCCGTTACCGTCGGATTGCCCGCGTACCTCCTTGCCATCCACCGTGAACACAATCGAAGCCTGCGGCCGCTCGCCGGTCTCGCTGTGCTGCGCGAGCGAAACAAACCCAAATTGCTCCTTCTCGCTGGTCACGCTTTCATCACTCACCAGCGCCAGGATATCTTCGTCAAAGATCTCGCTCTTGCGGTCGGCCAGCTCCTTGAACTTGGCGAAGGCGTTGTTGACGTCGGTTTCGCTTTCGAGCTGCACACCCAATTCCTGCAAGCGCTGCTTGAAGGCATTGCGTCCACTCAACTTGCCCAGAACGATCTTGTTGGCGCTCCAGCCCACATCTTCCGCCCGCATGATTTCATAGGTGTCACGGGCCTTCAGAACACCGTCCTGGTGGATACCGCTGGCGTGGGCAAAGGCATTGGCCCCCACCACGGCCTTGTTGGGCTGCACCACAAAGCCCGTGGTCTGGCTCACCATGCGACTGGCCGCCACGATGTGCTTGGTGTCGATTCCCACGTCCAGCCCGTAGTAGTCGCGGCGCGTCTTGACTGCCATGACCACTTCTTCGAGCGAGCAGTTGCCTGCGCGCTCGCCCAGACCATTGATAGTGCACTCCACCTGTCGTGCGCCGCCGATCTTCACTCCAGCCAGCGAATTGGCCACCGCCATGCCCAAATCATTGTGGCAGTGCACCGACCAGATGGCCTTGTCGCTGTTGGGCACCCGTTCACGCAGGCTCTTGATGAAGTTGCCGTACAGCTCGGGCACGGCATAGCCCACGGTGTCAGGCACATTGATCGTGGTGGCACCTTCGGCAATGACGGCTTCGATCACGCGGCACAGGAAATCCGGGTCGCTGCGATAACCATCCTCGGGACTGAACTCGATATCCCCCACCAGGTTGCGGGCAAAGCGCACCGACTGCTTGGCCTGCTCCAGCACCTGCTCGGGTGTCATGCGCAGCTTTTTCTCCATGTGCAGCGCAGACGTCGCGATAAAGGTGTGGATACGTGCACTGGCCGCGCCCTGCAGGGCCTCGGCGGCGCGCGCGATGTCGCGATCATTCGCGCGCGACAGCGAGCAGATGGTCGAATCCTTGATCGCGTTGGCTATCGCCTGCACCGCCTCGAAGTCCCCGTTGGAACTGGCTGCGAAACCGGCTTCGATCACGTCCACCTTCAGGCGTTCGAGTTGGCGGGCAATGCGCAGCTTCTCGTCCTTGGTCATCGAGGCGCCGGGCGATTGCTCGCCATCGCGCAAGGTGGTGTCAAAAATAATGAGTTTGTCAGCCATTTGGTCTCTCCTGGTACTGGTGGGGTTGCCCGCAACGTCGAAATTCTGGCGCCCAAAACAAAAGGCCCGTTGCGGGTGCATACGGGCCTTTGTGGAAAAAGTGTGCGCGTGCGCCTACCGTCTCCGCCCGTGGGGAGGTAGCAGTAGGGCCAGTGCAAACGTGTTCATGCGGATCAATGTAGCACAGTTTTCTGCATCCCGCTGCCATCACTTGTGCAGCCCCCTCTCATCGGGCTCATCGGTCGATATGCTGATCACACTGCTGTGCTGACCCTTGGCTTTGCGCCACGCATACACGGCATAGCCACTGAGGCCATACAACACGAACACGCCAAACAGGACAATAGGCGGATGGATGTTGATAACGGCAATGCCCAGGGCAATCAGCACGATGACGGCGAAAGGCACGCTCTTTTTCATCTGCACGTCCTTGAAGCTGTAGAACGGCACATTGGTCACCATGGTGAGGCCCGCATACAGCGTGAAGGCAAACATGACCCAGCTCACCTGTGACCATGTAAGCCACGAATCCTGGTCGCGGTGCACCCCCAGCTCGGTCAGCAACCAGATGAAGCCCGCCACCAGCGCCGCGGCGGCGGGCGATGGCAACCCCTGGAAATAACGCTTGTCCACCACGCTGGTGTTGACGTTGAAGCGCGCCAGGCGCAGCGCAGCGCAGGCGCAATAGACAAACGCGGCAATCCAGCCCCAGCGGCCCAGCTCCCGGAGCGACCACTCGTAAGCAATCAGGGCAGGCGCCGCGCCAAACGACACCATGTCGGACAGCGAATCCATCTGTTCGCCGAAAGCGCTCTGGGTGTTGGTCATGCGGGCCACACGGCCGTCCAGGCTGTCCAGCACCATGGCGCAGAACACCCCCACGGCCGCCATGTCGAAACGCCCGTTCATGGCCATCACGATGGAATAGAAACCACCGAACAATGCCGCCAGTGTGAACAGATTGGGCAGAATGTAAATGCCCTTGCGCCGCTTGCGCACCATCACACCGGTATTCTCGGTGGATTCATTGCCATCATGCATCAAATAGACCTCCAGTCCTTGCCTATCAGGCGCAAGGAGCTCTCAAATTTATAGCGTCGGATTTTCACCCGCTGCGCTGGCAGAACGCCGCACGGGTACCAGGCGAAGGCAGCAGTGTAGCGCCAGCCAACACCGTGCCCGCCCACAAAAAAGGCCACCGAAGTGGCCTTTGGATGCTGGCGATACCTTGGCGAGGCGGCATCAGTTGCGGGTCTGATCGACCAGCTTGTTCTTGGCGATCCAGGGCATCATGGCGCGCAGCTGGGCCCCCACCACTTCGATGCTGTGGTCGGCCGTGTTGCGGCGACGAGCCGTCATGCTCGGGTAGTTCAGGCGGCCTTCCTGGATGAACATCTTGGCGTAGTCGCCGTTCTGGATGCGCTTCAGAGCGTTGCGCATGGCGGCGCGCGACTGCTCATTGATGACTTCGGGGCCGGTCACGTACTCGCCGAACTCGGCGTTGTTCGAGATCGAGTAGTTCATGTTGGCGATGCCGCCTTCGTAGATCAGGTCCACGATGAGCTTGAGCTCGTGCAGGCACTCGAAGTAGGCCATTTCAGGGGCATAACCGGCTTCGACCAGGGTTTCGTAACCCATCTTGATCAGCTCGACGGCACCGCCGCACAGCACGGCCTGCTCGCCGAACAGGTCGGTCTCGGTCTCTTCCTTGAAGTTGGTCTCGATGATGCCGGCCTTGCCGCCACCATTGGCCATGGCATAGCTCAGGGCCAGGTCGCGGGCCTTGCCGGACTTGTCCTGGTGCACAGCCACCAGGTGGGGCACGCCGCCGCCCTGGGTGTAGGTGTTGCGCACGGTGTGGCCAGGGGCCTTGGGCGCCACCATCCACACGTCCAGATCGGCACGGGGCACGACCTGGTTGTAGTGCACGTTGAAACCGTGGGCGAAGGCCAGCGAAGCGCCTTGCTTGATATTCGGGGCCACATTGTTGGTGTAGACCTCGGCGATCTGCTCGTCGGGCAACAGAACCATGACCACGTCAGCGGCCTTGACGGCATCGTTGACTTCCATGACCGTCAGGCCGGCCTTGCCGACCTTGTCCCACGAGGCGCCGCCCTTGCGCAGGCCCACCACGACCTTCACGCCGCTGTCGTTCAGGTTCTGTGCATGGGCGTGGCCCTGCGAGCCGTAGCCGATGATGGCAACGGTCTTGCCCTTGATCAGGCTCAGGTCACAGTCTTTGTCGTAGAAAACTTTCATGGGTCGCTCCGGTTGAAATGCGTTGTTGGGGTTGAAAAATAAACAGTCGATTGTCTTACATCGGATTGGGATTCGACCGGATGGCTAGGCGGGGAGCCGCAGACAGTGCTTTTGCACGGCAAGGTTCTCCAACGACGCCAGCCGGTCGAAGGCAAATCCGTTACACGCGCAGGATGCGCTCGCCGCGACCGATGCCGCTGGCACCGGTGCGCACGGTTTCCAGGATGGCCGTGCGATCGATGGCTTGCAGGAAAGCATCGTTCTTCGACTGGTCACCGGTGAGCTCGATGGTGTAGCTCTTCTCGGTCACATCGATGATGCGGCCACGGAAGATGTCGGCCATGCGCTTCATCTCCTCGCGCTCCTTGCCCACCGCGCGCACCTTCACCATCATGAGCTCGCGCTCGGTGTAGGCGCCTTCGGTGAGGTCCACCACCTTCACGACCTCGATGAGGCGGTTCAGGTGCTTGGTGATCTGCTCGATCACATCGTCGGAGCCCGTGGTCTGGATCGTCATGCGCGACAGCGATGCGTCCTCGGTGGGCGCCACGGTGAGCGATTCGATGTTGTAGCCACGGGCCGAGAACAGGCCCACGACACGGGAAAGCGCACCGGGCTCGTTTTCCAGCAAGACAGCAATGATGTGTTTCATGGTGAGAGATTCCTCTTTTCGCTGCCCTCCCCTGCGCACGGTAATGCGCAGGCTTGGCAGGCAATAGATTCGTCAAAAAATTGAATGCTATCTATTCGATAGCTAAAAGCGCATGCAAAACATACGCCGAAGGCCAATTTGGCTTAAAGGTCTTCCGACCCCAGCAACATCTCGGTAATGCCCTTGCCGGCCTGCACCATCGGGAACACGTTCTCGGTGGGGTCGGTGCGGAAGTCCATGAACACCGTGCGGTCCTTGAGCTTGCGGGCTTCGCGCAGCGCGGGCTCCACATCCTTGGGGTGCTCGATCAGCATGCCCACATGGCCATAGGCCTCGGCCAGGGGCAGCGCGTCCATGTAGCTGTGGCTGTAGCGGCCGGAGTATTCGATCTCCTGCCACTGGCGCACCATGCCCAGGTAGCGGTTGTTCAACGAGCAGATCTTGATCGGCGTGTTGTACTGCAGGCAGGTGGACAACTCCTGGATGTTCATCTGCACCGAGCCTTCGCCGGTGATGCAGAACACCTCGGACTGTGGCTTGGCGAGCTTGATGCCCATGGCGTATGGGATGCCCACGCCCATGGTGCCCAGGCCGCCAGAATTGATCCAGCGGCGGGGCTCGTCGAAGCGGTAGTACTGCGCGGCCCACATCTGGTGCTGGCCTACGTCGGACGTGATGTAGGTGTCCGCGTCCTTGGTCATGTTCCACAGCGTCTCGACCACGTACTGCGGCTTGATCACGTCGCCGCTGCCCATGCTGTACTTGAGGCAGTCGCGCTTGCGCCAGCCTTCGATGGTGTCCCACCAGGCGGCCAAGGCACCGGCATCCGGGCGGGTGCTGCTCTCACGGATCATGGAGATCAGCTCGGTGAGCACGTCCTTCACGTCGCCGACGATCGGGATGTCCACCTTCACGCGCTTGGAGATGCTCGACGGGTCGATATCGACGTGGATGATCTTGCGGTCGTTTTGTGCGAAGTGCTTGGGGTTGCCGATCACGCGGTCGTCAAAGCGCGCGCCCACGGCCAGCAGCACGTCGCAGTTCTGCATGGCGTTGTTGGCTTCGATAGTGCCGTGCATGCCCAGCATGCCCAGGAACTTGCGATCCGACGCCGGGTAGGCGCCCAGGCCCATCAGCGTGTTGGTGACGGGGTAGCCCAGCATGTCCACCAGCGTGCGCAGCTCGTTGGTGGCATTGCCCAGCAGTACGCCTCCCCCGGTGTAGATGTAGGGGCGTTTGGCCGCCAGCAGCAGTTGCAGCGCCTTGCGGATCTGGCCGCCATGGCCTTTGCGTACCGGGTTGTAGGAGCGCATTTCCACGCTCTGGGGATAGCCGGTATAGGCCACCTTCTTGAACGACACGTCCTTCGGAATATCGACCACCACGGGGCCAGGTCGGCCGGTGCGGGCGATATGAAAGGCCTTCTTCAACGTCATGGCCAGATCGCGCGGGTCCTTGACGAGGAAGTTGTGTTTCACGATAGGGCGCGTGATGCCCACCGTATCGCACTCCTGGAAAGCATCCAGGCCGATGGCCGCCGTGGGCACCTGGCCGGAGATGATCACCATGGGGATGCTGTCCATGTAGGCCGTGGCAATGCCCGTGACGGCATTGGTCAGCCCGGGGCCCGAGGTGACCAGCGCAACGCCCACCTCACCGGTGGCGCGGGCATAGCCGTCGGCGGCATGCACGGCGGCCTGCTCATGGCGCACCAGCACATGCTGGATAGTGTCCTGCTTGTAGAGCGCGTCGTAGATATAGAGAACTGCGCCGCCCGGATAACCCCAGATGTACTGCACGTTCTCGGCCTGCAGCGACTTGACGAGGATTTCAGAACCCATGAGGTCCTGCGAACCGGAGGCGGGAGAATTGCCGTGGGAGGCAGTGGCTGCCGATGTGAGTTCAGCCTTGGAGATTTCCATGATCAACCTTTGTGAATTTCTCTGACGAAAAACCTTGGGTGCTCCTTACAAGCGCTCTCGTGAAGCCAGCTCGGAACTTGAGGCCAAGGACATGGGCGGGATGATTGCCGCGCCGGACCGTGACCCGTTTGCCTTTTGAATTGCAACCGCAATTATCGCACTGCAACACTCGCAAAACCAGCCGCTTCCAAAAAAATCGGGGCCCAATGCGATAATTGAACCGTTGCGCGGGCTGCCCCGCACTTTCACGCATGACTGCATCGCCCGTTCCGGGCTTGGTTCCTCTTGGCAACTGAACAAGAACTCTCCGACTTCCTCAAAAGTGTAGAAAAGCGCGCATTCAAGCGCTCGCTCTACCACGTCCGCAATGAGGAAGCGGCCCTGGACATCGTCCAGGACAGCATGCTCAAGCTGGCCGAGCATTACGGCGACAAGCCCACGAGCGAATTGCCCATGCTGTTTCAGCGCATCTTGTCGAACTGCACGCTGGACTGGTTTCGCCGCCAAAAGACCCGCAATGCACTGTTTTCGAGCATGAGCAACTTTGACGGACCCGGAGAAGATGGCACGGAATTTGATCTGCTCGAAGCCTACATCGGCCCAGACAATGGGGAGCGGGCCGAAAGCGCGGAAGATCTGACCCGGCGTGCACAGATCTTCAAGGGCATCGAAGAAGAAATCGAGGCGCTGCCAGCACGTCAACGGGAAGCGTTTCTCATGCGTTACTGGGAAGAAATGGATGTAGCAGAGACAGCAGCCGCCATGGGTTGCTCCGAAGGCAGCGTCAAGACACACTGTTTTCGGGCAGTACAGACTCTCGGCAAGGCGCTGAAGGCAAAAGGAATCGAACCATGAACACCGCAAACACCCCCCCCCATGAAATGGCGGCGGATCGTTTTGCCCGCCGCGTCACTGCACGGTTAAGCAGTGGAACGCATGACCTACCCTACGATATTTCCGAGCGGTTGCGCGCGGCCCGCATGCAGGCGCTGGCCAAGCGCAAAGTTACCGTCCAGGCGCATCGCGTTGCACCCGCAGTTGTGCGCTCGGGCCATGCCGCAGCGCTCGGCGGTGGCAGCGAACGGGGTGGCTGGTGGAGTGCCCTGGTTTCGGCGGTTCCCGTGATGGCACTGCTGGTGGGTCTGGTAGTCATCAATGTGGCCCAGGACGAACAGGGAACGAACGAGGTGGCGGAAGTGGATGCCGCCCTGCTGACCGACGAGTTGCCCCCAGCGGCATACTCCGACCCGGGTTTTGTACAGTTCCTGAAAACCACCCATTCCAGCAACTGATCGACTTCTCTTTTTCTGAATGCACGCAAGTCCCCCTGACGACCACCCCACCATGCCAGCCTTCGTGCTGGCTTTGGTGCTTTTGGGTGCGTTTGCAGCCGGCGGTATGGCGGTGCTCCACCAGGTGCGCATGGCACCGGGCACCTTGGTACCCACGGCCGCGCTGGCCTCCAGCCCCAATGGCAAAGGTGCAGGCACGGTAGCCCATCCGTCCAGACAAACCCCTGCGGGCCCGGGCTGGGAGGTTCTGAACACTCCGCAGAAACTGGCGCTCTACCCTCTGGCGGAACGCTGGGCGCTGCTCAGCGAAGCGCAGAAACGGCGCTGGCTCGCCCTGGCCCAGAATTTCCCTACGCTCCCAGAACACGAGCAGGAAAAACTCCACAACCGCATGACGGAATGGGCCAGCCTGAGCGTGCAGCAGCGCAACCAGGCACGGCTCAACTATGCCGACTCCAATCGCCTGGCCCGTGACAACAAGCTCGCCCAATGGCAGGCTTACCAGGCGCTGAGCGATGAAGAAAAGCGCAGGCTGGCTGCGCGTGCGGCCCCCAAGCCGCAAGGTGCAGCCACTGCGCTCAAACCGGTTTCTCCCCGCAAGCTGGCACAGATTCCGGCGGCCTCGGGGGTCAACCCCAATCGCCCCAATCAGCCCAAGATCCCACCGGTACAAAGCCTCTCGCCACGGGCAGCGAAGCCAGCACTGTCCGCCCCTGCCGCCGCGGGGCACGGGAATGATGCACCGGTTTCGCCCCCCCCAGCCGTGGAGACCGCCCCCGTCAACGTCCCGGTGGCTGTGCCAAGCACGCTACCGCCACTGCCGGCCGCACCAGTTGCCAGCGACCATGCGATTCCGGCCGTACCCGAGCCGCCCCTCCTGACTCCCCAGTAATTTGCATGCCCGTCCTGCCCCCGTCTGAAGCGCTGCCGCCCATGGTCCCCGCCCCCATGAACCTTCAGGCCCCGAGCCTGGTCCGCCGCATGGCATGCTGGATGTATGAAGGCATCCTGATGTTCGGCGTGGTCTTCATCGCCGGCTACCTGTTTGGCACCCTGAGCCAGACCCGCAATGCCCTGGACAACCGCCATGCCCTGCAGGCCTTTCTGTTTGTGGTGTTTGGCATCTACTTCACCTGGTTCTGGGCCAAGGGGCAGACCCTGGCCATGAAAACCTGGAACATCCGCGTGGTGGACCGCGGCGGCCGCCCGCTCACGCAGGCGCGTGCGCTGCTGCGCTATGTTCTTTCCTGGCTGTGGTTTCTGCCGCCATTGGCCGCGGTGGCACCCTTTTCACTGCCGGGCGGCGAAGCCACGGTGATCATGCTGGGCTGGGTCGCCGTGTGGGCGCTGCTGAGCCGCTTTCACCCCCAGCAGCAGTTCTGGCACGACGCACTGGCGGGCACCCGCCTGGTGCACCACGAACCTGTCAAAAAATAAGCTTTTGTCGGATATGCCCTTGCCGGACACATCCGACCCCGACAATTGCCGCATGCCATCACTCGATCCCCCGCACTCCGCGCCCGCCAACCCCCAGAAAGCCCGGACCGGACTGAACCGGGTCTGGCATGCCACGGGCTACTCCATCGCAGGCCTGCGTGCCGGCTGGAACGAAAAGGCGTTTCGCCAGGAAGTCATTGCAGCCGTGGTCCTGGTTCCGCTGGCGTTCTGGCTGGGCCACAACTGGATGGAGGTGGCGCTGCTGGCCGGGTCGGTCATCATCGTGATGATTGTCGAGTTGCTCAACACCGGCATCGAGACCGCCATTGATCGCATCGGCCCCGAGTGGCACGACCTGTCCAAGCGTGCCAAGGACATGGGCAGCGCCGCGGTGCTGCTGTCGCTGCTGCTGTGTATCGGCATCTGGTGTGCCGCTCTTTTTCAAAGGTTTTTCCATGGCTGAGCCCGCTTTCTCCATCTGCGTGTACTGCGGCTCGCGCCCCGGTGAGAACCCGGCGTTTTCCCAGGCCGCCCAGGCCGTGGGCCGGTGGATCGGCTCGCATGGCGGCCAGCTCGTGTACGGCGGTGGCCTCAGCGGTCTCATGGGCACGGTGGCCGAGGCCACACGCCTGTCCGGTGGCCGGGTGGTGGGCGTGATACCGCAGACGCTGGTGGACAAGGAACTGGCCAATCGCCAGTGTGACGAGTTGCACATCGTGCAGACCATGCACGAGCGCAAGGCCATGATGGCCGAGCGCAGCAACGCCTTTTTGGCGCTGCCCGGCGGCATTGGCACCTTCGAGGAACTGTTTGAAGTGTGGACCTGGCGCCAGCTGGGCTACCACGACAAGCCACTGGGCCTGCTCAACGTGGGCGGCTACTACGACGGCCTGCTGGCCTTTTTGCAGACCAGCGTGGCGAGTGGGTTCATGCGAGGGTGGCAGATGGACCTGCTGCACATCGCAACCGACAGCGACGCCCTGCTGCGCAGCCTGGTGCAGTCGGCGGGCCACAGCCTGGAGCAGGTACCACTGCGCTCGGTGATCTGACAGCCCGCAAAACGAGCGCGGCCCAAGCCAGCGCCCCCGCGCAAGGGCCGCCCCGCCGCGCTGGGGGCGCCCCCCTCAGGGGGATGGCGCGAAGCGACACAGGGGGAGCCTATACCGCTGCGTCGTCCAGGTCACCCGTGCGGATGCGCACCACGCGTTCCACGGCGGTCACAAAAATCTTGCCGTCGCCAATCTTGCCCGTGCGCGCCACATTGACAATGGCGTCTACGCAGCGCTCCAGGTCTTCGGTCTTGACCACGACTTCCACCTTCACCTTGGGCAGGAAATCCACCACATACTCCGCCCCACGGTACAGCTCGGTGTGGCCCTTCTGGCGCCCGAAACCCTTCACCTCGGTCACGGTGAGGCCCGTCACACCGCATTCGGCCAAGGCTTCACGGACCTCTTCCAGCTTGAAAGGCTTGATGACGGCGGTGATCATTTTCATGGGGGAGTCTCCTGGAGGATATAAAAAGGCGATGGAACTGGCGGATGCCCGTCAGGCCCTGAATTGGCTGGTGATAGGGTAGCGCCAGTCCTTGCCGAAGCTGCGGCGCGTGACGCGCACGCCCAAGGGTGCCTGGCGGCGCTTGTATTCATTCAGCTTGATCAGCCGGGTGACGCGTTCGACATCTGCGCGCTCAAAACCGGCGGCAATGATGGACTCTATCGGTTCGTCATTTTCCATGTAACGCGCCACGATCGCATCGAGCACCTCATAGGCCGGCAAACTGTCCTGGTCTTTCTGGTCGGGGCGCAATTCGGCACTGGGTGGGCGCGTGATGATGCGCTCGGGGATGGGGTTGGCGCCGGTGCCATACGGATCGTGGGCATTGCGCCAGCGCGCCAGATCGAACACCCGGGTCTTGGCCACATCCTTGATGGGAGCAAAGCCGCCGGCCATGTCGCCATACAGCGTGCAGTAGCCGGTGGCCATCTCGCTCTTGTTGCCGGTGGTCAGCACGATGACGCCAAACTTGTTCGACAACGCCATCAGCAGCGTGCCGCGGATGCGGGCCTGCAGGTTCTCCTCGGTCGTGTCCTCGGGCAGGCCGGAAAATTGGCTCGCCAGCGCCGCCTTGAAGGCCTCGAACGGGGGTGCGATCGCGATTTCGTCATGGCGCACGCCCATGCGCTCGGCCATGTCGCGCGCGTCGATCCAGCTGATGTCCGCCGTGTAGGGCGAGGGCATCATCACGGTGCGCACCTTGTCGGCGCCCAGGGCGTCCACGGCAATCGCCAGCACCAGCGCCGAATCGATGCCGCCCGACAGGCCCAGCAAGGCGCCCGGAAAGCCGTTCTTGCGCACATAGTCGCGCACGCCCAGCACCAGCGCGTCCCACAGGTCGGCCTCCAGACTGCGCTCGGGCGCCACACCCGCTTCTATTTTGATAGCTGTTTGCGCTGCATGGACGTGCGCAAACACCAGTTTTTCCTCGAAACCAGGCGCCCGACCGGCCACCGAACCATCGGCATTCAGGGCAAAGGAACGGCCTTCGAAAACCACCTCGTCCTGCCCGCCCACCAGGTGGGCATAGACCAACGGCAGGCCTGTCTCGGCCACCCGCTCGCGCATGGTCTGCTCGCGCTCGGCGCTCTTGCCCAGGTGAAAGGGCGAGGCATTGATCACCGCCAGCAGCTGTGCCCCCGCCTGCGCCGCAGCGCGCGCGGGCGCGGCAAACCATGCGTCCTCGCAGACCAGCACCCCCACCCGCACGCCCTCCACCTCGAACACGCAGGGCGACTGGCCGGCGACAAAATAGCGGCGCTCATCGAACACCTGGTAGTTGGGCAACTCGCACTTGGCATAGGTCTGCTCGATCTGGCCATGCCGCAGCACGCTGGCCGCATTCAGGCAGGGGCTGAATGCCGGATCATCCGGCGCCTGCTTTTGCGGGTGGCCCAGCACGATCGCGAGGTCCTTCAACCCTGCGGTCTCGCGGGCCACGGTTTTCACGGCATCATCACAGGCCGCAAGAAATGCGGGGCGCAAAAACAGGTCTTCTGCCGCGTAACCACAGATGGCCAGTTCGGGCGTCAGCAGCAGCCGTGCGCCCTGCGCATGGGCCTCACGTGCGGCAACAATGATTTTTTGCGCATTGCCGGGCATGTCGCCCACGACAAAATTGAGCTGAGCGGTGCAAATGGAGAGCGTCATGGAACTGGGATCGGCCCCTGCGGCCAGGTTGGACACCGCCACCCCTCGGAGCCCCGCGCTGGGCGGCGGCCCATGGAGGCAGCATGGCTGAAGGCGCCATTATCGCGCGCGTGCTGGCATCGCCGCTGGAGGTGGACGCCAGCGCCTGGAACGCCCTGCTGGCGCGGCAATCGCACGCCACTCCCTTCATGCGCCATGAATACCTGGCCGCCCTGCACACCAGCGAAAGCGCCGTTCCCCAAACGGGCTGGACGCCCCGCTTCATGACGCTCTGGGAGGGCGATGCGCTGGTGGCCGCCTGCCCGCTGTACCTCAAGAGCCACTCCCACGGCGAATACGTGTTCGACTGGTCCTGGGCCAGTGCCTACGAGCAGCATGGCGTGCCGTATTACCCCAAGGCCGTGGTGGCCGTGCCCTTCACGCCCGTGCCCGGCTCCCGGCTGCTGGCGCGCGACGAAGCCACGCGCCAGCGGCTGGTGCAGGCGCTGCGCCAGTGGTGCGAAGACGAGGGCCTGTCGTCCTTGCATGTGCTGTTCGCCAGCGACGACGACGTGCTGACCAGCGCCCGGAAAGGACTGATGCTGCGGCATACGGTGCAGTTTCATTGGCAGAATGCGCCCCCCACGCTCCCTGTTTCGCTTGGTTCGCAGCCCTCCGAGGGGGTGCTCACCGCACTGGGGCGGCCCGGCGGCGGCCCAGGCCTGGCTTTCGAAAGCTTCGACCACTTTCTCGCCAGCCTGTCCCAGGACAAGCGCAAGAAGATCCGCCAGGAACGCCGGCGTGTGGCCGAAGCAGGCGTCACCTTCCGCTGGGCGCTGGGGGCCGACATCAGCCCGTCCGACTGGGACTTCTTTTACCGCTGCTACGAACGCACCTACCTGGAGCATGGCAATCCGCCCTACCTCACGCGGGCCTTCTTTCAGCAGATGGCCGACCGGATGCCCGGGCACTGGCTGCTGTTCATTGCCGAGCGGGAGGGCCGATCAATTGCTAGCAGTTTGATAGCTATTGACGATGACTCCACCTGCGTCAACGCAATTCATCATGCAAAAAACCCACCACGCGCCGCGTATGGCCGCTACTGGGGCGCGCTGGAGCGCGTGGACTGCCTGCATTTCGAGGCCTGCTACTACCAGCCGCTGCAATGGTGCATAGCCCACGGCGTGCAGCGCTTTGAAGGGGGCGCCCAGGGCGAACACAAGATGGCGCGCGCCCTGCTGCCGGTGCAGGCGACCAGCACGCACTGGCTGGCACACCCGGCCTTTGCCGACGCGGTGGAACGCTTTCTGGCCCGTGAGGGCGCAGGCGTGGAAGACTATCTGGACCACCTGCAGGCGCGCAGCCCGTTTCGCGCCACCTAACCCCGCAAAAAACCCACCGCGGCACCCGCCGATGCCCATGGGCCAGGCACGGTTACCACCTGCCGTGCTTGTATCCGCCATTAAACATGCATAACATATGAATCTTTAAAGCACCTCTATCCCAAAGACCTCACCATGGTTCCCCACGCCACAGCCACCCATCGCCAGGCCATCCGGGCAGCAACCGCCAATCCGTTGGGGAAACGCCATGTCCACCGTTGAACAGGCCGCGCCGCTGGCCCAGGCGCTGGAGCGCCCTTACCTGCACGGGTTTGTGACCGACATTGCGTCCGATTCCCTGCCGCCCGGCCTGGACGAAGGCACCATCCGCGCCATTTCACGGCGCAAGCACGAGCCCGAGTTTCTGCTGCAATGGCGCCTGGCAGCCTTTGAACGCTGGCTGTCCATGCCCCCGCCCGCCTGGGCCCAGTTGCAGATGGAGCCGGTGGATTTCCAGGCGCTGAGCTACTACTCGGCCCCCAAATCGCTCCAGGACGGACCCCAGAGCCTGGCCGATGTGGACCCCAAACTGCTGGAAACCTACGAAAAGCTCGGCGTGCCGCTGCACGCACGCGCGCGCCTGGCCGGCGTGGCCGTGGACGCGGTGTTCGACTCGGTCTCGGTGGGCACCACGTTCCGCGAGCAACTGGCCAAGGTGGGCGTGATCTTCTGCTCGTTCTCGCACGCGGTGGAGCACCACCCCGCGCTGATCGAGCGCTACCTGGGCACCGTGGTGCCGCCGGGCGACAACTTCTATGCCGCGCTGAATTCGGCCGTGTTCTCCGATGGCTCCTTTGTCTACATCCCCCAGGGTGTGCGCTGCCCGATGGAGCTGTCCTCGTATTTCCGCATCAATGCGCGCAACACCGGGCAGTTCGAGCGCACGCTGATCATTGCCGAAGAAGGCAGCCATGTGAGCTACCTTGAAGGCTGCACGGCGCCGCAGCGCGACGAGCACCAGCTGCACGCCGCCGTGGTGGAACTGGTGGCACACGAAGACGCGCACATCAAGTATTCCACCGTGCAGAACTGGTACCCCGGCGACGAGAACGGACGCGGCGGCATCTACAACTTCGTCACCAAGCGCGGGCTGTGCGCCGGCAAGCGCGCCCACATCGCCTGGACGCAGATCGAGACCGGCTCGGCCATCACCTGGAAATACCCCAGCGTGGTGCTGCGCGGCGACGAATCGAGCGGCGAGTTCCATTCGATCGCGGTGTCCAACCACTTCCAGCAGGCCGACACCGGCACCAAGATGATCCACCTCGGGCGCAACACCAAAAGCCGCATCGTCTCCAAAGGGATCAGCGCCGGGCACGCGCACAACAGCTACCGCGGCCTGGTGCGCGTGGCACCCACCGCCGCCGGCGCCGCGAACCATACGCAGTGCGATTCGCTGCTGATCGGCCCCGATTGCGGTGCCCACACGTTCCCGTACATCGACACCGCGCGCAGCGACGCCGTGGTCGAACACGAGGCAACCACCACGCGCATCTCCGAAGAGCGACTTTTTTACTGCCAGCAGCGCGGCATCGACCCGCAGGAGGCCACGGCGCTGATCGTCGGCGGCTTCTGCCAGGCGGTGCTCGAAGAGCTGCCGATGGAATTCGCGCTCGAAGCCAAGGCCCTGCTGGCGGTGTCCCTCGAAGGCGCGGTGGGTTGAAACACCGGCTTGCAGTCAAAAAAACCGCCTTTAGCCCTTATCCATCAAGCGCTGCAAGCTATCAAAATTGAACCAAGGACACCCCATGACAACCCCCTCCCCCCTGCTGCAAGTGCGCAACCTGCGCGTGAATGTGGGCGAGCGCACCGTGTTGCACTCGGTCTCGCTCGATGTGGCACCCGGCTCCCTGGTGGTGCTGATGGGCGCCAACGGCAGCGGCAAGAGCACGCTGGGCCTGGCGCTGGCCGGCCACCCGAACTACCGCGCCGTGGGCGGCCAGGTGCAGTTTGCGGGGCAGGATCTGCTGGCCATGAATGCCCAGGAGCGCGCCAGGGCCGGCCTGTTCCTGTCCTTCCAGACGCCGCCCGACATCCCGGGCGTGAAGAACAACCTGTTCATCCGCACTGCGCTCAACGCGGTGCGCGAGGCCCGGAGCGAGGCGCCGCTGGACGCCTTCGATTTCCTGGGCAGTGCCCGCGCCGCCGCCCGGCAGCTGGGCCTGCCCGAAGCCATGCTGGGCCGCCCGGTCAATGAAGGTTTTTCGGGGGGCGAGCGCAAGCGCAATGAGTTGTTGCAGCTCGCGCTCTTGCAGCCGCGCCTGGCGCTGCTCGACGAAATCGATTCGGGCATGGACGTCGATGGCGTGCGCGCCGTCGTCCAGCTCGTGCAGAAGCTGCGCGCCCAGGGCACGGCCTTCGTGGTGGTGTCGCACTACCTGCAACTCATCGAATCGCTGCAGCCCGACACCGTGTTGCGGCTCGATCAAGGCTGCATCGCTGACACCGGCAACCTGGAACTGGCGCGCGGCATTGCCCGCACCGGCTTCGCGCGCGCGGCCGAACCCGTGGAGGCCTGAGCCATGGACACCGCAAGAGCCGACGCACTGACCGCCCGGGAGCACCTGGCCCTGCGGGGCTGGATACCCGCACGCAGCGAATCCTTTCGCCACCTGCCACCACCCGGGCCTGAGACCTGGCTGGGAGACGCCGCCCCTCCTGCCACGGCAGACGGCAACGCTTCATCCCTTGCGGGTGCCGGCTGGACACTGCACCCGGTGGGCGGCACACCGCCAGTGGGCGTCAGCGCCCGCTGGCTGGATGCCAGCGATCCGGCCCAGCGCGCCGAGTTGTTCGCCGGCCTGCCGCTGCCCGCCGCCGAGCCGCTGGTCGAG
>LNAP01001182.1_pt1 | contig 28224 bp, 21 predicted proteins | sample 602601 | NCBI WGS metagenome assembly LNAP01 (sample SAMN02440304, study PRJNA202911) | soil metagenome | biome: Subtropical and temperate rainforests or woodlands; isolation source: soil samples (1 kg each in a 20% v/v slurry with milli Q water) were... ... | reverse complement strand
GACGAACACCTTCTTTGCTTTCATAGGGGATTCCAAGTACTTTGCAGCGAGTTGGGTGGTGGACGGCACTCTCAGCGCAGGCGCGCCCCGATCCGGCGGACCAGCGTCAGCATCGGATGCCAGACGAAGCGCGTCGACCGGATGAGTCCATTGCGCTGCACCAGACCGCGAAGTCCGGACGCCAGCGTACGGGTCGAGGGCCCAGCGCCTTCGAAGGCATGCTGATATTTGCCGGCATAGAGCGCCTTTGCAGGCGTGAGGATAAAGCGAACCAAATCGGCCTCGGCTTCTTCCCAAATCGCACGGCCGGTCACGGTCCCCGCCTTGGCCTGCGCCCCGAGCGCCGCCGCGCCCGAAAAGTCCAGCGGCTTCGGGTTCTGGAGGTCATAGAGCAGGCCATTCACACCGGGCAGGATGTATTCGTTCATCGTGCCCTGGTCGGGCGCGACCACGCACTGCCCGCGGGCCATGGCCTCCAGGAAGGACTGGCCGATGCCCTCTTCGACACGCGGCGCGAAGTAGACGTTGGCCTTCTCCATCACGGCGTTCAGATCGGCCTTGTTCTCGAACCAGGTGGAGGTGGTGATGCGGTACCGCGCAATGTCGTCGGCCGAAGGCAATTCGGCCGGCGGCGTGCCCGGATCGGTCGCTAGGTGGAGATGAAAACTGTCGAAGCGCGTCTCGCCCAACAACTGGCGGATCGTCTTCCAGGGCAGCTGCTGCTCCCGGCGCAGCCAGAAGAACCCGTGCAGGCCTTCCCGAGGCGGCGCGGGGAGAACCCGTACCGGCTGGTAATACCGAACGCAATGGCTCGCAAGACCGAAGCCTGTCGCCATGCCATGCACGGCATTGGAAAAATTCAGCACCTTCGACCCCTGGAACGGTTCCCAGAAGGCCGACAGATTGAACACCGGCCCCTGCCAGAGACCGAACTGGTCGAGCATCGGGATATAGATGACGTTGGGATGCACCTGCCGGAAATACCGCTTCTCGGGCAGGCAGTACGACTGGAACATGATCACCACGTCGTACGAGGCTACGTCATTCCATGCGACGGGCTTCCCACCCTGCCAGGCATCGTCCCAGAAATAGTCGACGACGTGCCCATGCCGCACCAGGAGTTCCGGCAGGAACTCGGTCGAGCGGGTGGTGCGATGGAAGGAGTGATCGAGATAGGCAATGCGCGCCATGTGTTCACCCTCGCAGCCAGCGATAGCCGCGCTTGGCGAACCCGTAGAGACGGGGGTGCTGCAGCAGCGCCTTCCGGGCCGATGCCTTGATCGCGACACCCAACTGCGAGCGCCCCTGCGCCAGCGGGCCCGCACGGGCCGCGACATCCGCCGGGTGCTCCAGCGTCGCCATCGACGCCCAGCTGAGCGCACCCAGGAAGTCGGGACGGCGCTCATGCATGGCGAAGACCCGTTGCAGGAACGCCGTGTGGTTGCCCGGACGATCGCCCTGCTGCTGCGCGACTGCACCGGCCAGCCTGAAGAAGCAGTGGTACAGCCCGCTGACCTCCACGGACGACAGAAAGGGAAAGCGTTCGTTCACGACCCGCATGCATTCGACGCTGTGCTGCCGCACGTCGCCCGACGTGCCGCCCATCGAGTAGTTGACCGTGGGCTCCTGCGTGTAGATGAAGGCAGCGCCCGCGTCGAGGCTGGTCATGATCCACTTGAAGTCCGCCGCGATCCTGAACGAGATGTCGTAAGGCCCCGAGCGCTCGTAGGCCGCGCGCGTGGCATAGATGGCGTTGTGGCAGTCGTTGGCACAGGTGAAGTAGCACCCGGGATGGACGAAGGCGGGGCTCCAAGGATGCGTCACCGCGCCCTCGCGCACCAGCGCGCCGCTCAGCAGGAGCGCCGGCCCGTCGAGTGCCCCGCGCATGCGGCGCACGGCGATCTCGGCCGCGTCCGGCTCCAGCCAGTCGTCCGAATTGAGGATGCAGATCAGCTGCCCGCGCGCGAGCGGCACGGCCTTGTTGATGGCGTCGTACAGGCCCGCGTCCGCCTCGGACACGAAGTAGTCGAGCCGGTCGGCGTACTGCCGGATGAGGTCGAGCGTGCCGTCGGTCGACGCACCATCGAGCACGATGTGCTCGACGTTGTCATAGGTCTGCTGCTGCACGCTGTCGAGGGTTCGCCCGAGCGTGGCCGTGTTGTTGCGCACGACGGTGACGTAACTCACAAGCGGCCGAGAGACATCGCCGACCTTGAGATGCCCCAGGGTGCGCAGACCGCCTTCGACACGCGCCACCCCGGCCTGCACGGGCAAACGATCGGCCCAGACTGGCCAGGCAGGATCGCCCTGGGTAGCCGGCGGGGCGTCGTGCGCGACGAATACGGGGCCCCTGCTGCCGTCGCGGTAGCCGAAGACGCTGGCAACGGGCAAGCTGTCGATGGTCACGAGCTCCCGCCATCCAGGCGTGCCCGGCAATGGCCCCGATCGGCGTCGCTTGTGGGCCGGCAGCGCGGCATAGGCGGCGTGCGACGCCAGCAGCGTCTCGGCCACGATGTCCGCGCAGCGATCCCAACTGAACAATGCGGCGCGCCGAAGGCCCTTGCGCGACAAGTCGGCCCTGCGCTCCGCGGAGCCCACCAGTTGCTCGATCGCGCGGGCAACGCCCGGCACGTCGTCCGCATCGAAAGTCAGGCCGGCATCGGCCACGACCTCGGGCAAGGACGAGTTGTCCGCGCAGATGACGGGTGTCCCGCACGCCATGGCCTCCAAGGGCGGAAGCCCGAAGCCTTCGTAGCGCGACAGGTAGACGAAGCACAGGGCGTCGCTGTAGAGCGCCGACAGGTCGGCGTCGTCGACGAAGCCGGTCAGCACGATGCGGTCGCGCCAGCGACCCGCGGCCGCGAGCGCGCCTTCGAGCTTGTCGAGCTTCCACCCCGACATGCCCGCCAGCACGAGATGCAGGTCGCTCCCTGCGTTCTGCGCCATGTACGCGACGAAGGCGTGGACGACCTGATCCAGGTTCTTGCGGATCTCCAGCGTCGCCAGACTGAGGACATAGGGCACATCGGGCGGGATGGCGTACTTCGCGCGCATCCTCGCCCGTTCGGCCGCATCGTCGCAAGGCTTGAACCACGGGCCCGCCGCCAGCGGGATGACAGTGACCTGTTCCGGGCGGAGGTCCGGCCGATAGCCGAGCAGTTCCTTTTTTGTGTATTCGGAGATCGCCAAGACCACCGTGTGCTCGTCGAGGCTCGACATGATGCTGCGAACCTCATCAGCCGCTTCACGGCTGAAGTAGTCGGGGCGACGGATGGCGATCAGGTCGTAGACGATGTGTGCCTGCAGCACCCCGTCGTCGGCCAGCCAGGAAGTGGGCGGTACACCAAAAGGCGACAGCAGGATGTCCGCGTCAACAGATGTCGACGCGCGACCGACCGGCTTGCCAGGCAGCCGCTTCGTCGCGAGGTAAGCGCTGGCCTTGGTGTCGTCCCCTTCACGGACAAAGAAACACGGCTCGAAACGGGACGACTCGACCAGCCGCGGGAACAGTTCGTCGCAGACCCGGTAGACGCCCGTCTTGACGCCTTGCGCCAGCACGTACAGATCCAGCGCGAGACGTGGCTTGTTTTCACTCATCATGGAACGCTCTCAGGTCACGGGTGCAGACGACGACCGGACGACCATCGTCACAGGAAGCGAACCCGCCCACCCCATTTTTATTCAGGCACATCCCCGAGCACGACCCACAGCTCAGCCCCTCGTGAAGGAAATAAGATGCGAAAAAATGTTTCAGTCAGGCGGCACCAAAGCGCCGGCCCTGAGTCGCTGCCAGCAGCATGCTGCCGCGACGATTGCCCCCCTGTCACGGCGAGAATGTCCAAGCCGTGACAGTTGAATTTTAGTCACCTGCACCCGCCCGCCTTGTAGGCTGCACCCGGTTTTCGAACCGGCCGTCGGGTGGGGCGCCCTCGGCTTTCAGGCAAAATCCCACGGTTCAGCGCCATCGAAATGGCGTTCCCAGACTCACTTTGGAGGATCTTCATGAAGAAACGTGCGGTAGTCACCGGCATCACGGGCCAAGATGGTGCTTATCTGGCCGAGCTGCTGCTCAGCAAGGGCTATGTGGTCTATGGGACCTATCGCCGCACCAGTTCCGTCAATTTCTGGCGCATCGAAGAACTGGGCATTCAGGACAACCCGGACCTTCACCTGATCGAATACGACCTGACCGACCTCGGCAGCTCGATGACGCTCATGAAAGAGGCGGCTCCCGACGAGGTCTACAACCTGGCGGCGCAGAGCTTCGTTGGCGTGAGCTTCAACCAGCCCGATGCCACGGCGCAGATCACCGGTATGGGCGCACTGCACCTGCTGGAAGCCATCCGCCTCACCAACCCAAAGATCCGCTTCTACCAAGCCTCCACGTCCGAAATGTTCGGCAAGGTGCAGGCCATCCCTCAGGTGGAAGAAACCCCCTTCTACCCGCGCAGCCCCTACGGCGTGGCCAAGCTATTCGCGCACTGGATGACGATCAACTACCGCGAGAGCTATGGCATCTTCGGCTGCAGCGGCATCCTGTTCAACCACGAGAGCCCGCTGCGCGGACGCGAGTTCGTCACCCGCAAGATCACCGACAGCGTTGCGAAGATCAAGCTGGGCAAGATCCCCGTGCTCGAACTGGGCAACCTCGGCTCGCAGCGAGACTGGGGCTTCGCGAAGGAATATGTGGAGGGCATGTGGATGATGCTGCAGGCCGAGGAAGCCGACAGCTTCGTGCTGGCGACCAACCGGACCGAGACGGTGCGCGAGTTCGTCGACATGGCGTTCAAGGCAGCCGGCTATGAGCTGCGCTTTGAAGGGGAAGAGCAGAACGAAGTGGGCATCGACATCGCAACGGGCAAGACCCTGGTTCGCGTCAATCCCAAGTTCTATCGCCCCGCGGAAGTCGACCTGCTGATCGGCAATCCGGCGCGCGCCAAGGAGAAGCTGGGCTGGGAGCCGAAGACCACGCTCGAAGAGCTGTGCGCGATGATGGTGAAAGCCGATCTGCGCCGGAATGCCGAAGGGCATTCGTTCTAACGTACGGGCTTCTCCAGCACCTGGACCGTGCGACGGCAGGCAAAACGTTTCGAGCGGCCGCGCCGGTCAGGGGCTCGCCAACATCTGATCTTCGATGGACGCCACAAAAAACACTGAGAGAACCGGGTTAGACATCCGCGTGGCGCTGGCGGCGAAGGCACGGGCCCTGTCGCAGCCCGCCCGGCAAGCGGCACGCTCCGTCGATGACGCGCGTGATCGGATAGAAGCGAACGGAGCCGATGCCGCGAGCGAGGCCCCAGCTTCACCGGCAAGCGCCGGTGTTAAGACCTTTGTCAAGCGCAAGCTGCGCAGCCTCGCGCGCGCCGTGTTCTCGGTGCTCAAGCCGATCGGACGCCCCATCGGTTTTCGCCTGCGTGCATACCTGCAAAGCGGGCCGCAGGTTGAGGCGCGCGCGCAGCAGGATCGGCTCAATTTGCAGCAACTGCATCAGAACATTGCGCACGACCTCGAGTCGCTCAAGCGCTCTCAACAGGAAGCCATGGAGCGGCTGCTGGCTGTGCACACCACGCACGTCCTCCAGGAAATCCAGTCGATGCGCGAATCGTTCAGACGAAATCTCTCGAGTGCCGCGCACGGTCTCGCTAAGCAGGACGTGCTGGCGCCACAGTTGGCACGGATCGAAACCTACACCGCGATGTCGGCGCACAGGGTGGCCGTGGCAAGCGGCAACGACGAGGTGCTCGTGAGGACCGAGGCGGGCTATGTGCTCTGCCCGGCGTCGGACCCCGCCCTGCTGTCCCTGCTCATGGAAACTGGCGAACTCGAACGAGGCACCCGGCTTCTGATCCAGAAACTGCTGGTGCCGGGCGACACCTTCGTCGATGCAGGCGCCAACATCGGCATGCACACCCTGGCGGCCGCCAGGGCCATGCAGGGCCGAGGCCGCGTGCTGTCGTTCGAGCCGCTGCCAGCCACTTGCGAGCTGCTCAGGAAGTCCGTGTGGATCAACGGGTTCTCGGACATGGTCGAGGTGCATCAGGCGGCGGTGTTCGACCGGCCGGGGCACCGCCCGCTGTTTCTGGGCTCCACCAGCGGGCACCATTCGCTGTATCCGCTCTCGGTCTCGACGCTCGAAGTGTCGGCGCCGGTGGAAGTGCCGCTCGTGCGCATCGACGACATCGTTGGCCCCCAGGCACGAGTCAACCTTCTGAAGATCGATGTCGAAGGCGCGGAACCGGAAGCCGTCGCGGGCGCCGCCGCGACGATCGATGCCAATCCCGGCATCGCGCTCATCGTCGAGTTCGGGTTGTCCCACCTACAAAGGACCGGGCATTCGACGGAACAATGGTTGCAGCAGTTCGCGCGCTTCGATTTCGAGGTCAAGGTGATCGATGCCGAAACCGGAGCGCTGCTGGACTGCTCGGTGCAAACGCTGGAAAGCGCCCCATCCGTCAATCTGCTTTTCGCACGCCCGAACGCCAGCGCATGGGCGCGCGCGCGAGATATCTCATGACTCAAGCTGTCGTCATCGTCGGGGCGGGCGGACACGCGAAGGTCTGCATCGAGTTGCTGCGCGCGTCAGGCACGCCCATCGCCTGCTGCATCGGCAGCGGCGATAGCGCTGATTTCTGTCTCGATGTGCCGGTCTTCAAGGGCGACGCCCACCTCGCCCGCCTGAGAAACGAGGGCCACGCCCGGGCGTTCATCGCGATCGGCGCCAATGCCGTGCGCCAGCGATTGGCCGCCGAGGCCAAGGCGGTCGGCTATGAACTGGTCAACGCGATCAGTCCGGCAGCGGTCGTGTCGCCGAGCGTCCGGCTGGGGCACGGCATCGCCATCATGGCCGGCGCGGTCATCAACGCCGATACCTCGATCGCCGACCTGGCCATCATCAACACGTCGGCCAGCGTGGATCACGATGGCGACATCGGAGAAGCGGCACACGTCGCGCCGCAATGCGGTCTCGCAGGAAACGTCACCATTGGTCCGCGCGCCTTTCTCGGCGTCGGCTGCAAGGTGATTCCAGGGGTGTCCATCGGCAACGATGTCGTGGCAGGGGCCGGCTCGGTCATCGTCGCGGACGTCAGGCCGAACGCCAGAATCGCTGGCGTACCGGCCAGAAACATGAAAGAAAGAACAACGAAATGAAGCGCATCTCAGTAGCTGAACCCAAGCTCGCCGGCAACGAACGCAAGTATGTGCTCGACTGTCTAGACACGAACTGGATCTCTTCCAACGGGAAGTACATCGGGGCTTTCGAGGAAGCCTTCGCGTCCTTCTGCGGCGTGAAGCATGCCGTCGCTGCCAACAACGGAACGACCGCGCTCCATCTCGCGCTGGTGGCGCTCGGCCTCGAACCTGGCGACGAAGTGATCATCCCGACGGTGACATACATCGCCACCGCCAATGCGGTGCGCTATTGCGGTGCGACACCTGTGCTGGTCGATGTGTGCGCGGACACGATGAACATCGATCCGAAAGCGATCGAGGCGAAGATCACGCCGCGCACCAAGGGCATCATCCCCGTGCACCTCTACGGCCATCCCGCCGACATGGGGTCCATTTCGGCGATCGCTCGCAAACACAGTTTGTGGGTGCTCGAAGATGCTGCGGAAGCGCATGGTGCAGAGGTAAATGGGAAGCGTGTGGGCGGGTTGGGCGAGTGCGCTACGTTCAGTTTCTTCGGCAACAAGATCGTCACGACGGGTGAAGGTGGAATGGTGACGACCAATGATGACGAGCTGGCGACAAAGCTGCGCCTCTATCGCGGCCAAGGCGTCGATCCAAAGCGACGCTACTGGTTTCCGGTCATTGGCTACAACTACCGCATGACCAACATCCAAGCCGCCATCGGCCTGGCCCAGATGGAAACCATCGACGCCGCACTGGAAGACCGCAAGGCGCTGGGGAAGATGTACGACGAAGCGCTCGCGCCGCTCAAGGACCTGCTCGTGCTGCCCGAAACACAGGCCGGCATGCGGCACGTGTACTGGATGTACACCGTGTTTCTGCGCCAAGGTGACGAAGCGCGCCGCGACGCCGTCATGCGGTCGCTCGAGGAAGCCGGCATCGAGACTCGACCGGTGTTCTATCCCATGCACGTGCTGCCGCCCTACAAGGAAGACACGGTCTATCCGGTGGCGGACGAATGGGCCCAGCGCGGCATGAACCTTCCGACGCACCAGTTCCTGACACGGAGCGATATCGACCGCGTGGCGGCCAGCCTGTCCAAAGCCCTGGCTCGATGAAGATTGCGCTCTGCTCGTCCTTCGTTCCCTTCGTCAATGGCGGCTACCGGAACATTGTCGAATGGCTGGAGATCGTGCTGCGCGAGGCGGGGCACGAGGTGGAGCGCATCTACCTTCCCGAAGTGGACGCGCCCGACCTCCTGTTCAAGCAGATGGCGGCCTTCCGCTTCATTGACCTGGAAGCGGCCGACCGCATCATCTGCTTTCGTCCGCAGTCGCATCTGATTGCGCATCGGCACAAGATCGTATGGTTCATTCACCATCTGCGCGGGTTCTACGACCTGTGGGACAGCCCTTACCGCGGATTTCCCGACGACACTCACCATCGCGGCATCCGTGACGCGCTCTGGGCCGCCGACACGGCGGCGCTCGGCGAGGCCAAGCAAGTGTTCTCCAATTCGCAGGTCGTGTCCGACCGCCTGCAACGCTACAACGGCATTCGAAGCGAGGCGCTGTTTCCGCCGATCTTCCGGCCGGAGCGGTTCCACCATCGCGCGATGAACGACGAGATCGTCTGCATCTGCAGGCTCGAGCATCACAAGCGTCAACATCTGCTGATCGAGGCGCTGAGATACTGCAAATCGCCCCTTAAGCTCAAGCTTTGCGGGCTGAGCAGCAGCGCCGACTATCCGGCGGCACTAAGGCAACAGGCGCTCGACCAAGGCGTCGCCGGCCGGGTCGTCATCGACCACCGCTGGATCAGCGAGGACGAGAAGGCCGATCTCCTTGCAGACTGCCTCGCCGCGGCCTATTTGCCGGTCGACGAGGATTCGTACGGCTATCCAACGCTCGAAGCCGCTCACGCAGCCAAGCCGCTGCTGACGACGACGGACGCCGGCGGCACGCTGGAGTTCGTCCTCCACGAGATCAATGGACTCGTCACCCTTCCCCAGCCGCAGGCACTCGCGCTGGCGATGGACCGACTCTACGAAGACCGCGACGAGGCACAGCGCATGGGACGGTGTGCAAATGCGCGAATCGAAGCGCTGAACATCGGCTGGTCGCACGTGCTCGAGAGGTTGCTCGCGTGAAGGTGCTCGTCGTCAACAACATGGCACCCTTCGTGTCGGGCGGCGCGGAATCCATGGCCGCGCATCTCAAGACGCACCTCGAAGCAGCAGGCCACGAGGCCGAGGTACTCCGTATTCCATTCCAGTGGGAACCGGCGACCCGCATTCCATCGCAGATGCTCATGGCGCGCGGGTTCGAGTTGCAGAACGTCGATCACGTCATCGCGCTCAAGTTTCCGGCGTACCTGATCCCGCATCCACGCAAAACCCTGTGGCTGGTTCATCAGTACCGGCAGGCCTACGACCTCTACGACGCGGGGCAGACCAATCTGCCGGACGGCCAGACCGGCGACGATCTCCGTCACCTGATCAGGACGGCAGACAACGAGTGCTTTCAGGGCGCCCGACGCATCTTCTCGATATCGGACGTGACGCAGAAGCGGCTGGCCAAGTACAACGGCTTCGCCTCCCAGGTGCTGCGCGCGCCGATCAATGATCCGGAACTGTTCGCTGGCGGCCCATCCGACGACTACATCTTCGCGGGCGGTCGCGTCAACGCGGCGAAGCGGCAACACCTGCTGCTCGAGGCGCTGGCTCTCGCCCCGAAGAACGTGCGGCTCGTCATCGCCGGGCCACCGGATTCGATGGCGGACGCGACACGGCTGCACGAGGCGACGGAACGGCTCGGCCTGAAAGACCGCGTCCGGCTCGATCTGCGATTCCTCGAACGGCGCGAGTACGCGGCCTGGGTCAACGGTGCAGCGGCCGTCGCGTCGCTGCCCTTCGACGAAGAATCTTTCAGCTATGTCGCCATGGAAGCCGCGACCGCCGGCAAGGCTTTGATCAGCACCACCGACAGCGGCGGCGTGCTCGGCCTAGCGAAGCACCAAGAGACCGGCTGGGTTGCCGAGGCCAACCCCGAGGCGCTGGCGACCGCGCTTGGCGCCGTTTACGACGACCCCAAGCGCACGGCCGACTTCGGGTCCGCCGCCAGGACATGCTGGACCAGCCACAACATCACCTGGCCCGCCACGGTAGAGGCGCTCCTGTCATGAAGTTCATCTTGTTCAGCCCATTCGCCAAGGCGTCAGCCATCGGTCGGGTCACGGCACTCATCGTCAAGGCGATGTTGGACCGCGGCGACTCCGTCGTCGTGGTTCGCACGGAGCACGAATCGCTGCTGAACATGCCCGCGCACGCATCCGATGCGGCGCTGATCCCGTGGACGGATGACGGCGCGGTGCGCGCGGCGGTGGACGACGCCGATGCGCTGGTTTATCAGATCGGCAACAACTATTCGTACCACCGTGGCGGCCTGCATTGGCTGCCCCTTCTGCCGGGCATTGTTTGCCTCCATGACTTCTTGGTCGCGCACCTCTTTGCCGAATGGGCCCACGACAGGCGCGAGGAGGCGGAACGGGTGCTGGCCGGCTGGTACGGCGCGGACGCCGCGACGGCTTTTTTCAAGGCCGACACCTCCAAGGCCTTCATCGACATGGCGAGCCAGCTGTACCCGATGACCGAGTGGATTGCATCCATGGCGCTCTGCGTGGTGTCGCACAGCCATTGGGGTATGCCACGAGTGGCGCAGGCCTGCGCCGGTCCGTTGCGCGTGGTGCCATTGCCCTATGACGCCCCATTCTGTACGTCCGATGCGCCCGGTACATCGGACGAGAACCGCAAGGACGGCCTCGTGAACGTCCTCACGGTCGGCCATGTCAACCCGAACAAGCGCATCGACAGCGTCATCCGGGCGATCGGGTCGAGCGCTCATCTGCGACAGGCGGTTTCCTACCGCCTCTGCGGACTGATCGAACCGCGTGTCGCGGTCGAGCTGACGTCGCTCGCGCGTGCGCAAGGCGTCAACCTCGAAATCTCGGGCGAAACCGACGACCGCGTGCTCCAAAGCGCGATGAACGAAGCGGACGTCGTTTGCTGCCTACGATGGCCGAGTTTCGAATCCGCATCGGCCACAACTATCGAAGCCCTGCTATACGGCAAGGCTGTTGTAGTGACGAACGCCGCGTTCTACAGCGAAATCCCGGGCGACATAGTCCGCAAGATATCGCCTGACGACGAGGTAGCCGAACTGCGTGCCACACTGGAAGAACTGCTCTCCAACCCCGAAAGCCGCCTATCGATGGCGGAACGAGGTCGCACGTGGGCGGAGCAGACCTTTAACGCCGACCGTTACGTGGAAGAACTGGCTTCGCTGGCCACAGCCGCGGCGGCCGCGCAACCCGCACTCGACATGGCGGCGACATTGATCGAGTATCTGCAGGGTTGGTACGCGTCTCTTGAGATCATGACCTCCGCCCACCTCTCGAACCCACTAGCGATTTTCGAGGATTTGACAAAGAGCGCCGCGACCGAGAGACCTCTATCCAGCGAACCGCGGACAACCGCGCGCGGCGACACCGTTCAACAGAAGCACACAACATGATCCCTCTTTTCTCGGCCAGTGCAGTCAATGCCGGCATCGATCTCGAAGGCACGATTCGTCGCGTGCTACAAAGCCACTGGTACGTGCTAGGCGAAGAAGTGAAGTTGTTCGAGCGCGAGTTCGCACAGTACACCGGAACGACCGAATGCGTCTCGCTCGCCAATGGCACCGATGCGCTCGAACTCGCACTACGCGCGCTCGGCGTAGGCAGTGGCGATGCAGTAGCTTGCGTCGCCAATGCTGGCTTCTACGGCAGCACCGCGATTCATGCGGTGGGCGCCTCACCGATCTACGTCGACATCGATCCGCGAACCCACAATATGGCTGCGGAGTCGCTTGCGCAAGCCCTCACGCACAAGCCGAAGGTCGTGATCATTACTCACCTCTACGGCCAGACGGCCGACTTGGAGCGGTTGATTCCGCTGGCCCGCCAGTCGGGCGCCCGGGTGGTAGAGGACTGCGCCCAATCGCACGGCGCAAAAGTTGGTGATCGGCGTGTTGGCAGCTTTGGCGACATTGCCTGCTTCAGCTTCTATCCCACCAAGAACCTCGGCGCTCTAGGTGATGGCGGCGCGATCACCTGCAGCGACACCGCTCTCGCGGACGGTGTTCGCACCCTGCGCCAGTATGGATGGTCGGCGAAATACCACGTCGGTACGCCTGGCGGGCGAAACAGCCGCCTCGACGAGTTACAGGCGGCTGTGTTGCGGGCGAAGCTGCCGTACCTGGACGAAGGAAATAGTCAGCGCCGTGCGATCGCTGCACGCTACCAAGCGGCCTTTGCCGACCTGCCGCTGAGGCTTCCCCCCTCCACTGGCGAAGACTATGTCGGGCACCTCTACGTCGTGCGCTGCAGGGAACGGGAAACTTTCCGCGCCCATTTGCGCGAACAGGGCGTCGCCACCGATGTGCACTACCCGGTGCCAGACCATCTGCAGGCGGCATATGCTAAAGGCGAGCACCCGGCGAATGCCAGCTCACTGGCAGCGAGCGAGGCCGCTAGCCAGGAGGTGGTCACGCTACCCTGCTTCCCCGGCCTGCCCGATGCCGACGTGGACAGCGTAATCGCCGCCGTGCGTTCCTGGTTCAAGCGCTGAAGGTTGGCATGCTCACGCTCGTCATCCCTGTCTATCGCAACGAAGGCTCCATTCCCGACCTGCTCGAAGCGGTCGCGGGCCTTCACCGTAGCCTCAGCGGAGAAATGGAAGCAGTCTTCGTGGTGGATGGCAGCCCGGATCGATCTTTTGAACTCTTGCGCGACGCTCTGCCCACTTATGGCTTTCCTTCCAGGCTGGCTCTGCTGTCGCGCAACTTCGGCTCATTCCCGGCCATTCGCACTGGCCTAGCGCTTGTCGAAAGCGAACGCTATGCCGTGATGGCTGCCGACCTGCAGGAGCCGCCCGAACTCATTTTGCAGATGGACCGCGCTCTTCGCGATGAGCCCGTGGATGTGGTCGTCGCCACCCGGGAAAGCCGGGAGGATCCGCTCTCAAGCAGGGTGCCTTCTCAGATCTTCTGGTCGCTCTACCGAAAGTACGTCATTCCCGAGATGCCGCCTGGCGGCGTGGATGTCTTCGGTTGCAACCGGGCGTTTCGCGATAGCCTCTTGCGGCTCGACGAGCGTCACAGCTCACTCGTTGCGCAGATCTTCTGGCTCGGCTTTCGGCGCAAGCTCATCTACTATTCGCGCCGCCTCAGGCAGCATGGCAAGTCCGCCTGGACCTTCAAGAAGAAGCTCAACTACCTGATGGACAGCGTGTTCTCTTTCACTGACCTGCCGATCAGGCTCCTGGTCAGGGTGGGAGGAACGACCGCGATACTGGCCGGCCTGCTCGGCCTCGTCGTGGCAATCGGGCGGATCGCCGGTCTGATCTCGGTGCCGGGTTATGCCATGACGATGCTCACCATCGTCTTCCTTGGCGCGGTCAACATGTTCGGCCTGGGCATCGTCGGCTCGTATGCGTGGCGGATCTATGAGAACACCAAAGGCCGTCCCCATACCCTCACCCTGAGCGTCAATCAATTCAACAGCCGGACCTGACATGGACTTCTTCACCCACCCCAATGCCCTCTGCGAAAGCAACACGGTCGGTGCGGGGACCCGTGTTTGGGCCTTTGCGCATGTGTTGCCCCAGGCCAGAATCGGCGCGGACTGCAACATCTGCGACCATGTATTCATCGAGAACGACGTCGTCATCGGGGACCGCGTCACGGTCAAGTGCGGCGTGCAGGTGTGGGATGGCGTCGAGCTTGAGGATGATGTCTTCGTCGGGCCCAATGTCACCTTCACCAACGACCTCTTTCCGCGTAGCAAGCAGTACCCCGACGCATTCGGCCGCACCATCGTGCAGTCGGGCGCCTCGCTAGGTGCCAATTCAACGATCTTGCCGGGCATCACGATCGGCCGCAACGCCATGATCGGCGCGGGCGCCGTGGTCACTCGATCCGTACCACCGAATGCGATCGTCGTAGGGAACCCGGCGCGCATCACGGGGTACGTGGATGCAGCTGCACACACGCAACCTAAATTCGAGGGCCAAGGGGCTAGGTTGCCCGGCATCACGCAGACATCCATCGCAGGCGTCACTCTCCACTCCCTTCGCGCGGTGCTCGACATGCGCGGCAATCTGTCGGTCGGTGAATTCGAGCGCGACATTCCATTCAAGCCATTACGCTACTTCCTGGTGTTCGACGTTCCCACGACCGAGACTCGCGGCGAGCACGCGCATCACACCTGCCACCAGTTCCTTATCGCAGTGAAAGGCGAGGTGAGCGTGGTGGCCGACGATGGCATGAAGCGACAGGAGTTCAAGCTCGACGACCCGTCGACCGGCATCTACCTGCCGCCGATGACTTGGGGCATTCAGTACCAATATTCGGCGGATGCGGTGCTACTAGTGTTTGCGTCGGATTACTACGACGGCGGGGACTACATCCGCGACCATGGCGAATTCATGCGTCTCAAGCTTGCGTCCCAAGGCCGCGGCTGACTGCACGGTGGCTGCTCGACAGATTTCGTCGCCGTTTGTCCGGTTTCTGATCTCGGGCGGTGTAAATACGCTCGCCACTTACGTGTTGTACCTCGCCCTGCTGCGGGTACTACCCTATTGGTCCAGCTACGCAATCGCCTTCATCGCCGGCATCGTTCTGGCCTACGTGCTGAACCGTCTTTTTGTCTTCGGTGCGCCACGGAGTGAAAAGAAGGCGGCCATGCTGCCGCTGGTCTACCTCATGCAGTACCTCGTCGGCGCGCTGATCGTATATGCATGGGTGGACATCCTGGGCCTGCACGCCGCATTTGCGCCAGCAGCAAGCATTGCGATCACGATTCCCTTAACCTTTGCAGCCAGCCGCTGGCTGTTTCACTGACGGCCCACCGCGGCCGCAACGACCCTCAATGGATCTGAAGAAAATCTCATGGCTCGGGTTGGCCTTTCCGTCCGCCATGGCCGTGCTTCTGCTATGGCTACCATTCGGCTTCAGCCTGCATGGCTTAATCGAAGAATGGGGTGTGCTGGGCATCTTCACGACGTCCGGGCCAGTCTTGTTCGTCGGCGCAGATTCAGCGCTTGAAGCGCACCGCCTGCGCCCACTGACGGTGCTCCCGCATGCGCTGGCTTACCTACTCACACCCGATTCCTTCACCGGCTGGCACTGGGTGATGATCCTGAGCCTGATACTGAAGGGCGCTTCGGCGGCGTATATAGGCAGCCGCATTACCCGGTCGCCACGATGGGGCGCATGCTTTGGATTGCTCGTGTTGCTCTATCCGGCCGACACCATGCAGCTGGCATTCAGAGGGCTGCACATCAATGCGGCACTGGCCATGATGCTGCTTGGTTCGGCACTGATGGTGAATGCGCAGGAGCAGCGATCCAGCGCGGTGCGCCGGCTCGAAGTGTTGGCAGGAGTCGCTTGCATGCTGGCGGCACAGCTGATGTATGAAGTCGCATTCACGCTGGTGGTAATGCCACTGCTGGTGTTCTGGTGCAGGGACGGCTTCGCTGCCACGTGGAACAGCATTCGTCGCGCGCCCCTACCGACGGGCGGCTGGGTCGCCGCCGGAGTGCTGTACGCGGCCTATGTGGCATGGGCATCGTCCTGGGGCGGTCAGTCTTACCAGGGCTCCCTGACCGCTGGGCATTCGCCAATCGACACACTTCGCGCGGCCCTGCCCAAGCTTTTCCAGATCGGCTTTATGCGCGCCATCGTCGGTGGGTGGGTGGATGCCCTCGGCATGGCGCGCAAGGAATTCGCCGGTCATGCCTATCTGGTTGTTGCCGGCCTAGCAGTCAGTGCCGCCATGATGTTTGCGCGCCAGCGCGACCGAACACTTGGCGAGTCGACTTACCAGCAGGAACCCGATGATGCTTGGGCGCCTGTACTTCGCATGGTGCTGGCTGGCCTGCTGCTGGTTGTGCTCGGCTATGGACCCTATCTGCTGTCGCCGCCGCACGTTGTCATCAGCCAGCGCACCTATCTGTTTGCCGCACCGGGCGGGGCTCTGGTTTGCCTTGCTCTTCTGAAAGTCGTCAGCCGAATCAGCCGGCCCCTGGCGGCTGCTGTAGTCGTGGTGCTCCTCACGCTGGGGTTCGCCGGCCAGACTTACCAGTTTCATCACTACATCAACATCTCGGAAGCACAGCGAAAGATTCTGCGCGTAATCGTCGAAAACTTTGACCCCACAGACGGCCGAGCGAACGGCAAGCAGTTGCTGGTGTTGGATGGGTCCAACCAGCTCTCGCACACCTGGCTACTTCGCGACAACCTGCAAGCCGCGCTTACCTACCTGTATGGCAATTCGATCAACCATCCGGAAATCTGTCTGATGCCGAGCAGGGCTTGGCAGCGGCTCGATTCGCTCGGGCGCACCGGCCTTTGCATCGAAGGGCCTGACCAATGGACCTTCATCGGCGCAGAGCCGACCAAGGGTCAAGCAGCATCTCCGCCACCGAAGTCAATCGCCAAGTCTCAACTCCTCGTCCTGAACATCGATGCTGATGGCCGGATGCACCAGGACTCAGCGCTGGATGCTTACCGGGCACGACTGACCACCGATGAGACATCTGCAGCCCGACGGTATCGGCGAATCCTTCTTCCGTCGCCAGGAGGCTTGCAACTCGGCTTGTTTTCGTCAGACGAGACGCGCTATCGCTGGGATTTCGGCCGCTGGTGGAGCCTTGAGGAACCCACGCGCGGTAGCGGCTGGCGAGAAGCCGAGTGGCACCTAGGGCGACTTCGACATGACGCTGCCGCCTGGAAGTCGCAAGAGAAGGCAAGCCTGCTCTTCGATCTCAAGCCAACCGGATCGGGATATGTACTCAGCGGTCGGTTCACTTCGATCGTGAGCCCCGCGGTCAAGGACAGCATGGCATTGACATTGAATGGTCACGCGACCGCCATCCGCTGGGCGTCCGCGCTCGAATTCGTTGCGGCGGTGCCGGCCCAGCATCTGACGAACGGCGTTAACACACTCGAATTCGATTCGATCGTGGATCCCGACTATTTCAATCTTTCGGCGCAGTTGAGCAGCGTTGAGTTGCGGCCACTCCAATGAAAGCCCATGCATCGTCCCGACATCGGCAAACGAGTTTGAGCACGAGCCGAATTTTTCTGTGCCGGATCGCACCTCGTAGGCATGGCCGCCGTCTAGCTGCAGTTTCTCAACACGTCATTCCCGTCGAACCCGAGGCGAGTGATGGGTGGGGGAAGTGATGGGATGGGTGCCGAGGTGGTCGATGGTCTGAACTGGGGTAGATGAACGCATAGGCCCATTCACGCAGCAGCGTCTGGATAACGCTCAGCCTTGCCGTTGGTTTCGCGGCGTGTATGGCAGAGTGCGGATGTACTTGATGCCCAAGCGGCGCGACTTGTAAGCCGAGCTGTTGTCGCCTGCTCAATCTTCAAGCCCAATGTCTTGTAGTAGCGCAGTGCGTCCAGCAGGAATGGCAAGCGATCATGGCCCTCCCATCGACCAGCATATGGCCGAAGCCTATCCGGGAATGATCATCGATGGCCACATGCAGCGCCTTCCAGCCGGTATGGGCGTATTTTTTGTGTGTGGTCGCCCATCACCCGATAGCCCGACTTGTCAAGGCACCCAAGCTTCTTGGTCTCCAGGTGCAGCAGTTCACCGGGCGACCGGCGTTCGTAGCGTCGTACGGGCACCGGATCCTGCAACGCGGCAGCCGAGCCACCCCGGTCGCCTTGCAAGCACTCGCCACGGCGCTCGTGGCAGCCCAACGCGCTCGGCAATGCAGGCACATGCCAAGCTCTAATTGCGCCGCAGCCGAGAGTTTTAGCTTCAGGCAGTCGAGTTGGTGAAACGGATGCCAAAGCTACGCCGAGTCGACCACTGCCGCAGCGTGGGGTGTCCGACATCAAATGCTTCAACCGGCCAGACTCACCAGCGTATTCGTCCGGTCTACCGCGCATTGCTTTGCGATCCAATCAGTTGATCGTCGCGCCAACCGGTACGGTGGGTTTACTTGGCGTTAACCGCCCCACAAGTGCACGCGCCACGAACTCAGCGCCCGGACGCTGCAGATGCACCTCGTCAAGGTAGAACGAAACGCCGGCTTTGTCCATCGATCGCACGAGGCAGGCCGCATTGCGCTCGCAAAGGATGTCGTAGGTTGAAATGTACTCGCCGCCCGCGCTTGCAACTATAGAAGGCAGGTCAGTTTCAAGGCGGCTGGAGCGCACGGCCAATACGTTTGAATCAGGCTGGCCAGCGAACATACCTTCTACCGAATGATCAAGGCGCGCCGACGGCGTCCGGTGCAATGGATCTGCCTTCCAGTGCCTGAATAGCGTCCGCGACGGTGGTTCCTTCCATCCAGGCACAGGGCCAAGCACCACAACCCGCGGCACGCCGGCACTTTTCAGCGCTTCGATGGTCTTCGGCAGGCCGGCGGTGTCGTAGAACGGCCAGATCGCTGCGAGCAAAACTACTTCAGGCACTTGACGCTTCGCCAGTTCGAGCGCCGCATCGTTATTCGCCGTACAGGTGGCGTTCACCGTGCTATCGTAGCCGATCATCGGAGGGCACGATGACGCGGTCACCTGCGCGACACGGTAACCGTCGAGAAGGCGCAGGCCGGGGTAAAGCGTCCCAGCGCCGGAATCGCCCCATAGCATCAGGAGAGGCTTGCTGCCCTGCTCCACGCATTCGACATGAGGGGGTGTGGCGCTCTGCCCGTTGTCCATGAAACATTTCTTCCAACGGAGGCCTGCACGGTACCCGTCGAGGTCGTACTGGGTCGCGTTCCGGATGAACTCTGGATAGCGAGACGGATAGCCTGCACCTTGATAGATGATCCCAGCCGAGCATGCCACCAGTAGCATCAGGCCGCCTAGAGCATATGCCTTCAGCGTCGAACGGCCGCCGAAACGAAACGGCTTCTCGACGATCGCGAAGGTCGCCCAGGCCAACGCTACGCTTGCCAGGAGCAAGCCAGCGCGCCCGAGGTCGGTGTGCACGGAGTCACGCCCTAACGCGAGTAGTGGCCAATGCCATAGGTAAAGCGGGAAGCTGATGAGGCCGATGCCCACCATCAGCGAACGAGAAAGAATCGCGCGATTCGCCCACGCCCCGGGGCCTGCCATGATGATGAGACACGTACCCGCTGTCGGCAGGACGGCCCACCACCCTGGGAAGCGGCTACTGCTTTTGAGGGCGAAGGCGGAAAACAGGAGCAGCGCCGCGCCCGCCACGGATGCAGCACTTCGTTGGGTTGCGGTAAGCGGCGCTGGGCGCCAGGCCAGTGCAGCGCCCATTAGCAACTCCCATGCGCGCGATAGCGGCGAATAGAAGGTCGCGGTTTGGTGATGACGAATCTCGGCAACGTTCAGCACGAACGATGCGACTGCAGTCAAGCCGATCAGAATGCCTGGCGAAACGCGCCACTTCCACGCTGCCCACAGCATCAAGGGCCACACGACGTAGAACTGCTCTTCGATTCCGAGTGACCAGAGGTGCAATAGCGGCTTCGATTCTGACGCCTTGTCGAAGTAGCCGGCCTCCTGCCACAGCACGAGGTTGGACGAGAATGTCGACCCGCCAAATACGTGCTTCGCGAGCTGAGCCAGATCCTCCGCCAGCATGGTCTTCCAGCCGAAAGCGAGGCAGGCGACCAATATCAATAATAGCGCGGGGAATATCCGGCGCACTCGCCGTGAATAGAAGTCGCCGATCGTGAACGTGCCGCGCTCGAGGTTGGCGACGATCCCCTTGGTGATGAGAAAACCGGAGATGACGAAAAAGACATCCACCCCGACGAAGCCGCCGGGAAGGTACTTCGGAAACGCATGGAACACCAGCACCGCCAGAACAGCGACAGCACGTAGGCCATCGATGTCTCGGCGATAGGCAATATGGGTGACATCGGCAGGCGCAACAGCCGACGCCTGCGTTATGGAAAGAGGGTTCATTGGCCCTTCAAATGGCGAGTTTTATTCTTGCCCCACAGGGCGGCGAGAGGGTATTCTCGCTGAAGCGAACGGCACCGACGGTAGCCGCATCTACCCGACGCCATTTTCGCCCCCGTCGTACGCCGACCACCTAAATGCGATTACGGCTATGAGGCATGCTTGAAGTTGAGGTGATCAGGGCACGTTCCCACCTTCTGTACTGCGTCGCCGAGTAGATGAAGTCGGTACCCGGACGCCGCGGACGAAGAGCGCGATCAAGGCCGCCGAGGCGCCGCTCCCCCATCTAAGGAGCAATGCGCGCCAGTCCATCCCAAGATGATGCTGTCAGTGCGCGGCCACGGACTGAACTAGATGAATGGGTGATCAAGACGCCAGAGATAACGAAAAAAATATCCGCACCTACGAATCCACCCGGCAACGCTTGCGGGACACCGTGGCAGATCAGGACGGCCAGCGCTGCAACCGCGCGTAACCCGTCGATATCCGATCGGTAGGAAAGGTGCCCGCTCGGGGCTTGTGAGGTTGAGGGCGGACCGTGTTGAACGTTGCCGACATCGATTTCACAGTGCGTTAAGGACACACAGCCCATCTCGATCAGGCAACGCGCAAACTATGAAACCCGATTCCGAGTACCCGCACATCCCCGGGTGGCGCGAATGGGAACGGGACATCAATCTCGATGACATTTGCAGGCGCGCTCAATACAAAATCGATGCCTATTTCACCTCCGGCCTGCGCCGGAAGCTTCACGGTGCGCTCTTGCGATCCGATGCGCAACCTGATCGGCGCCTCGGCGTTGGGGCCTAGACCAGCGGCCCGGATCAGCAACTTGAAGCGCCCTTCTAGGTTGTGCTTCAACTCGAAGACGACCTTGTCACCCACGCTCCATCGGCCCCAGTGCTCCTGCTCGCCCAAGCTCTGAACAGAGTCGACGAATACCGGCAACGACGGGAGGCTGAAGTCCCAGCCGTCTTTGAGGGAGGCGCCGAGAGACTGCTTAGCGGCATCCATCCCCAGCGTGACGCCGGGCGCAGCACCCACCGCGACCATGCCGATACCGAGAGTCCGTGTATCCATGTCCGGCGTGACAGGATGCGGCACGGTGATCTCGATAATGTTCGACGGCTTGTCGAGATCGAAGTGTAGCCAGAGACCCGTTGCCTCCTCGATGCTCGGGGGCAGGCGCACTGTCCGAGTCTGGTTGCCGATACGCACGGGGACCGGCGCCCCGGCGTTGGCACGGAACCCGACTGCGCGCAGGAAGAAACGAAACTTGCCCTCAAGCTTGTGCTTTAGCACAATCACAATCTTCTTGTCGTTGCTCCAGCGCCCCCAATGCTCATTGGCACCGACGCCATCGACGAAGTCAACCACTGCCGGGAATGAAGAAGCAGCAAACTCGATGCCGTCGAACAGCGACGAGCCGAACTCCTGGCGCGCCTGATCAGCGGTCAACGTCGCTTCCACTGGAGCAATCGCCCGGCCGTGCGGATTAATCCGGGTGCGCCCATGCGCAAAAGGCTTAATGAGCGAGCGCCACACTTCGGTCACGACTGTCCGGAGTGCTGACTGCTGTCGCATCGCCTTGTAGAGGCCTCGCTCCTCCATCTGCGCGTGCCACATAGGAGCACAGTAGGCATCGGAGAAATGATAGGCGATCTCCTGCTGGTCTTCCTTGATGTCAGCGATCAATGGCGCATCACCAGCGAGGATGCGCTCGATGAGCGCGCGCGCCTCGACAATAGAAGACACGCGGCCTTTGGTGGCACTGCGGCTCAAGCGATCCAGCAGCGACCCTGCGTGGTAGACCACGGGCATACCGTTTATGGCGGCCTCGATCGGTGAGTAGTGAACATGCCGGATCTCGGTCGAGTGGTAGTACAGCACAGCGCATTCAAGGTAGAGCCTCTTCAGCTCAGCGTCGGTAACGAAGCCCGCGACATGGGGGTCGGGTACCGGCACGTCTTGCGCACCAACAATCACATGAGGCAAGTCGCCGAAGTCCAGCTTGAACTTGCGATAGATCTTGGAATAATACGAATCAGTCACCGCGTTCGGGCAGACGAAAAGGATCTTCTTGTCGGGGCCGGTCCACTGCCTCGCCGTCGAAAAGAACGAGGCCGGAATACCGATCGGCAAGAAGAGCGAACGCTCGACAAATATAGGCGCTTCGACCTCGTGCAGGTGGTCGTACCCTTCACCAAACCAAAATCGATGCCTTATGTTATTGATCTTGCGCAAGATCAGAGGACCGTACAGGTTCTCCAAAAACTGCTGGTAGGTCTTTTCGTTGTCGAGACCGAAGGCCCGGAAGATGACCTGTCCCTCGAAGTTGTTAATGACCTCCAAAGAAAGCCTCGCATGCGGAATGATGAAGGCGCAACCAAAGTAGCGGTTCGTGATCTCGATAATCTCAGGCGTCCACTCGTCTTCGTAGAAGTTGAACCCGTTGAGAACGTCAAGAACACGTCCTGGCAATGTGATTGTCTTGTCGAAAGATTCATCGACGGCGCCGCTGCGAAAACCGGACTTGGGATAGATCTTGGGAATGTAAATCTCAAAGCCCAGCCGCTGGATAAGCGGGGCTTCGTAGGGCATCAACGTCCGGTGGTTTAGCAGCCAGAGGATTCGGCGACTTTTATGAAACATGGCTATGCATATACGATGATGTCAGAAATCAGAAACGATGGAATCTGCAAAAACGCCCAAAGGTGGCCCACACACTCTTTCAGACGAAGCACTCAGCCGCTTGCAGGTCGGATCCAAACTGGTCCTTGACGGACAGGATTGCGGGCACATCGATTATCGGCCACTTGATCCGTATGACGGGATCATTCCAACGAATGCAACATTCATGCTCTGGCGCGTAGAAGTCCGAAGTCTTGTACAAAAACTCCGCCGACTCAGTCAGTACTAAAAACCCGTGCGCAAAGCCTTCGGGAATCCACATCTGCCGCTTGTTATCCTCATTTAGTTCGACGCCGACCCAGCGCCCAAACGTGGGAGATGATTTCCGAATGTCGACCGCCACATCAAACAGGGCGCCCCTCGTGCAGCGTACGAGCTTCGCCTGCGACTGCTTGATTTGATAGTGCAACCCCCGCAACACCCCCTTAGCCGAGCGCGAATGGTTGTCCTGCACAAACTCGACGTGGCGCCCAATAGCCTCGTCGAACGCCCGCTGGTTGAAGCTCTCGTAGAAGAAGCCGCGCGCATCGCCGAACACATGCGGCTCGATGACAAGCACCTCCGGGATCGCGGTGGGCGTGACCTTCACGAACGCCCCCCTTCGTTCAGCAGATGCCGCAGGTACTTGCCGTAGCCGCTCTTCTCCAACGGCACCGCGAGCTTCTCCAACTGTTCGCGGTCGATGAAGCCATTGCGCCAGGCCACCTCTTCGGGGCAGGCGATCTTGAGGCCTTGGCGATGTTCGAGCGTCGCGATGAACTGGCTCGCCTCGAGCAGGCTCTCGTGCGTGCCGGTGTCCAGCCAGGCGTAGCCGCGCTGCATGATTTCCACGCGTAGCCGGCCCGCGTCCAGGTAGGCCTGGTTGACGGCGGTGATCTCCAGCTCGCCGCGCGCGCTCGGCCGTGTGGCCTTGGCGATGTCGACGACCTGGTTGTCGTAGAAGTACAGGCCGGTGACCGCGTAACTGCTTTTGGGAACGGCCGGCTTTTCTTCGATGCTGCTGGCCTTGCCCTGCCCGTCGAAAGCCACCACGCCATAGCGTTCGGGGTCGTGCACGTGGTAGGCGAAGACAGTGGCGCCGTCGGGGTTGGCGTCCGCGCTGGCCAACAGCGTGACGAGATCGTGGCCATAGAAGATGTTGTCGCCCAGCACCAGCGCGCTGGGCGCACCGCCGAGAAACGTCTCGCCGATGATGAAGGCCTGCGCCAGGCCTTCGGGACTCGGCTGCACTGCGTATTGCAGGTTGATGCCCCACTGGCTGCCGTCACCGAGCAATTGCTGGAAGCGCGGCGTGTCCTGCGGCGTGCTGATGATCAGGATGTCCCGCATGCCGCCGAGCATCAGCGTGGTCAGCGGGTAATAGATCATGGGCTTGTCGTACACCGGCAGCAGTTGCTTGCTCATGGCCAGCGTGGCCGGGTGCAAACGCGTGCCGGCGCCGCCGGCCAGGATGATTCCCTTGCGTTGGGTCATTGTGTTTGTCTCGGGTTCAAAAGGTTTCGCGCAGCATGCGTGCCACGCCGGCTTGCCACGGCGGCAGCACCAGGCCGAACGTGGATTGCAGTTTCGACGTGTTCAGCCGCGAGTTGTGGGGGCGTGCCGCAGGCGTGGGAAACGCGCTGGTCGCAACGGCGTCCACCGTGTCCGGCCGCGCCTTCAGTTCGACGCCGGCGGCCAGCGCCTGCGCCAGCACGAACCGGGCGTAGCCGTGCCAGGTGGTTTCGCCACCCGCCACGAGGTGATAGAGCCCGGCTTTGGAGGGGTCGGCGAGCGTCGCACGGACGGCATGGGCGGTGACGTCCGCCAGCAGTTCCGCACCGGTGGGGGCGCCGACCTGGTCGTCGATCACGGTGAGGCGCTCGCGCTCCTTTGCCAGGCGCAGCATGGTCTTGGCGAAATTTCCGCCCCGCGCCGCGTAGACCCAGCTGGTGCGAAAGATCAGGTGCCGGTCGCAATGTTGCGCGACGAGCTGCTCGCCTTCGAGCTTGGTTCGGCCATAGACGCTGAGCGGGCCGGTCGCATCATCTTCTTGCCGGGGCTCGGTGCCGCTGCCGTCGAAGACGTAGTCGGTCGAGTAGTGGACCATCAGCGCGCTGATCTGCTGCGCAGCTTCTGCCACGACGCCGGGCGAGGTGGCGTTGAGCCGGCGCGCAAAGTCGGGCTCGCTTTCGGCCTTGTCGACTGCGGTGTGCGCCGCCGCGTTGACGATGACGTCGGGCCGCACCTTCAGCACCGTATCGGCCAGTTGCTCGGGCCGACTGAAGTCGGCGTGGAAATCGGTACTGTCGAAATCCAGTGCCACGACCTCGCCCAACGGCGCCAGGCTGCGCTGTAGCTCCCAGCCCACCTGCCCACCCCTGCCCAGCAGCAACAGTCTCATGCGATGGCCTTCGCGGCGGTGCCGTCGTACTGCTTTTCGACCCACTCCCGGTACGCGCCGCTCTGCACGTTGCGCACCCACTCGTCGTTGGCCAGGTACCAGGCGACGGTCTTGCGGATGCCGGTGTCGAAGGTTTCGGCCGGCCTCCAGCCCAGTTCGCGCTCGAGCTTGCGGGCATCGATCGCGTAGCGACGATCATGGCCCGGGCGGTCGGTCACGTAGCTAATCTGCGCGCGGTAGCTCTTCCCGTCGGACTTTGGCCGCAGTTCGTCGAGCAGCGCACACACGGTGTCGACGATCTCGATGTTCGGCTTCTCGTTCCAGCCGCCGACGTTGTAGGTCTCGCCCAACCGGCCGACGTCGAGCACGCGGCGGATGGCGCTGCAATGGTCCTTGACGTAGAGCCAGTCGCGCACCTGCATGCCGTCGCCGTAGACCGGCAGCGGCTTGCCGGCCAGGGCGTTCACGATCATCAGGGGGATGAGCTTCTCGGGAAAATGAAACGGCCCGTAATTGTTGGAGCAGTTGGTCGTGAGTACCGGCAGGCCATAGGTGTGGTGCCAGGCACGCACCAGGTGGTCGCTGGCCGCCTTGCTCGCGGAGTACGGGCTGTTCGGCTCGTACTTGTTGCCTTCGGTAAAGGCAGGATCGGTGGCCGACAACGACCCATAAACCTCGTCCGTCGAGACGTGCAGGAAGCGGAAGGCCGCCTTCTCCTGCGCCGGCAGCGCGGTCCAGTAGCCCCGGACCGACTCGAGCAGGCGGAACGTGCCCAGCACGTTGGTCTGCACGAAATCCTCGGGCCCGTGGATCGAGCGGTCGACATGCGATTCGGCCGCGAAGTTGACGACGGCGCGCGGCCGGTGCTCGGCCAGCAGGCGGTCGACCAGCGCGCTGTCGCCGATGTCGCCCCGCACGAAGACATGACGACGATCGCCCCCCAGAGAGGCGAGCGTCTCCAGATTGCCGGCGTAGGTCAGCTTGTCGAGGTTCACGACGGCTTCGTCGCTTTGCGACAGCCAGTCGAGGACGAAATTTGCGCCGATGAAGCCGGCGCCGCCGGTGACCAGGATCATTGGGAGCTCCATTTGTTAAGCGTAGCCAATGCGGATCCGCCGAACATTCGATTATCCATCTCGTCCGAATGGTGCCCGGGACCGGCGCTGCCGCCTTGCCCCGATGCGCACAAAGCCACATTTGGCCCGAACATGAGGCATGCTTCGTGCCCATCACCGCATTACATTTGCGCATCCTTTAGTTTTCGTTTTGGACAACTTCCTGTGGCAGGCGGCCATCCATCCACCAGCCCTACCTTCGACCTGACCTCGATGACCCCTTCCATCCACCCGATCGTCCTCTGCGGCGGCAGCGGTACCCGACTGTGGCCCCTGTCGCGCAAAGCCCTGCCGAAGCAATTCGCGCCCCTGATCGATGGCAAGAGCCTGCTGCAGCTCACGCTGGAACGCCTGCGCGCCCTGAACACCGAGGTGACCTGCATCGCGTCAGAAGACCATCGCTTCCTGGCCCAGGAAGCCATGGACAGTGCGCAAGTCACCGGGCGCCAGATTCTGGAGCCGATGGGGCGGAACACGGCGGCGGCCATGGCGACGGCCGTGCTGCTCGCCGACCCGGACGAACTGCTGCTGTTCGCGCCGGCCGACCACCACATCCCCGATGCGGCCCTGTTCGCCGAGACGGTGCGCTCGGGCGTCGAAGCGGCGCTCGCAGGCAACATCGTCACCTTCGGCGTGGTGCCGACGCTGCCCAGCACCGCCTATGGTTACATCCAGTCCGGAGCCCCCCTGCCGCTGCCGACCCAGGTGGCACGCACGGTGCTGCGCTTTGTCGAGAAACCGAATGCCGAGGTGGCCCAGTCGCTGCTGCTCAAGGGTGGCTACTTCTGGAACGCAGGGATCTTCCTGGTCCAGGCCCAGGTCCTGCTCGACGCGCTGCGCGCGCACGCGCCCGACATCCTTGAATCGTGCCAGCAGGCGATCGACGGCCGCACCACCGATGGCAGCTTCGTGCGGCTCGAGCGCAAGGCCTTCGAGAGCTGCCGCAGCGAGAGCATCGACTACGCGGTGCTCGAGAAACACCAGCAGATCGCGGTCGTCAAGTTCGACGGCGCCTGGAGCGACGTGGGCAGCTGGAACGCCGTGGCCGACCTGTATCCGGCCGACGACGCCGGCAATCGGCTCAACGGCAAGGCAAGCATGATGGACGCGCGCAACACCTTCATCCATGCGCCTTTCCGGCCGGTCGTCGCACTCGGGACCGACGACCTGATCATCATCGACACGCAGGACGCAGTGCTGGTCGCCCGCCGGTCGTCCGTCGAGCAGGTCAAGCAGGTCGTCGGCATGCTCAGCGACGACGGATGCCCCGAAGCGACGGAACACCGGCGTGTGGTGCGGCCCTGGGGGGCCTACGACGGGCTCGACTTCGGCGACCGGTTCCAGGTCAAGCGGCTCACGCTCAAGCCGGGCGCCAAGCTGTCTTTCCGGATGCATCACCACCGCGCGGAACACTGGGTGGTCGTCCGCGGAACGGCTCAGGTCATCCGTGAACAGGAGAGCACCCTGGTCCGCGAGAACGAGTCGATCTACATTCCGCAAGGCGTGATCCACCGTCTCGAGAACCCCGGGAAGATCGCGCTGGAGATCATCGAGGTTCAATCGGGCAGCTATCTCGACGCGGACGATATCGTCCGCTTCAATGACGCGGCCGGCACCGTGCAGATCTCCGCCGACGGCGACCACTGACCGAGCAAAACCCACCATGGCCACCCACGACGACGACAAACCGCGCGACCCCATCAAGGACTCGGCCCAGCAGATCTGGCTGGCCGGGCTGGGCGCCTTCGCGAAGATGCAGCAGGAAGGCAGCAAGGCCTTCGAGGCGCTGGTGAAGGACGGCGTCGGTCTTCAGAAGAAGACGCAGCAGGCGGCCGAAGAAACGCTGAGCCAGGCCCAGACCCGCATGGCCGGGCTGGCCAACGAGTTCGGCGCCAAGACCAGCGCC
>LNAP01001181.1_pt1 | contig 28226 bp, 44 predicted proteins | sample 602601 | NCBI WGS metagenome assembly LNAP01 (sample SAMN02440304, study PRJNA202911) | soil metagenome | biome: Subtropical and temperate rainforests or woodlands; isolation source: soil samples (1 kg each in a 20% v/v slurry with milli Q water) were... ... | reverse complement strand
TGATCGGCGGCGGCGACGCGCTGGTGCTGATGCCCACCGGCGGCGGCAAGTCGCTGTGCTACCAGGTGCCGGCGATCGCGCGGCACCGGCGCGAGCAGGGCGTCGCGGTGGTCGTCTCGCCGCTGATCGCGCTGATGCACGACCAGGTCGGCGCGCTCGAGGAGGCCGGCGTGCACGCGGCGTTCCTGAACTCGTCGCTGGCGCTCGACGACGTCCAGCGCATCGAGCGCGAGATGATGGGCGGCCGCCTGGTGCTGCTCTACGTCGCCCCCGAGCGCCTGACCACGCCGCGCATGCTCGCGCAGCTCGACTCGCTGGAGGAGCGCGGCCTGCTGAGCCTGTTCGCGATCGACGAGGCGCACTGCGTCAGCCAGTGGGGCCACGACTTCCGCGAGGACTACCTGGCGCTGAACGTGCTGCACGAGCGCTACCCCGGCGTGCCGCGCATCGCGCTGACCGCCACCGCCGACGACCTGACCCGCGCCGACATCATCGAGCGCCTGCCGCGGCGCCGGCGCGCCATATTCCTGGCCGTCAGGGTCGAGCAACTGGAAAAGAGCGAAGTAGCGGCCATGTTTGGCGTCACCGCGCGCTGGATCGACACCGAACTGCGCAAGGCAGAGCAGTTCTGCGGCGCCGCGCTTTGCCTGGATTAGTCGGTGTCGATGCCATGGCGCGCGGCGTCATCGCGCGCGGCGGGCCAGGCCGGTCCGATGCGCGGGTGTTCCGCTGACACGCAGGCGGTAAAAAGGCCGGCGGGGCGCGCCGCCGGCGCATGGCCCATGGCGTCTTTCCGGGCGCCTGCGGTCTTGTGCCATTCTTTGATCAATAGCGAAGCGAACTCCCGGTGCGAGGGGCCATCGTCATTCATCACGAGCACCAGATGCAGCATGGGCAGCGCGGGAAAACCATGGCGCTCGTCGAGCACGACGTGTTCGGGCGCAATGGCGCTGGCGGGCAGGACGCTGATGCCCAGCCCGTGGCTGACCGCCATGCGGATATTCTCATGGGAGATGCTGGTGTAGGTGATGTTCCACGATTTCCCGGCCTGCTCGAGCGCCGAGCACGCGGCGCGCCGGTAGACGCAGCCATCGGAAAATAGCGCCAGGGAAATCTCTTCGAGGCTCTCGAACGCGCATTCGCGGGCGGCGACCCAGTGCAGCGGCTCTTGCGAGACCGACTGGAACACCCGCGCGGTCTCCACCTTGGGGAAGGGTTTGATGGCCTTGATCAGCGCGACATCCAGTTGCTGCTGTTCCAGATTCAGCAGAATCTGCGCGGGCATGGCCGAGACGGTCTGGACCTTCAGCGCGGGATTGGTGCGCAGGCAGTTCGAGACGGTTTGCTGCAGCGTTCCGATCATGAAGTCGTCCGGCACGCCCAGGCGGATCGCGCCGCGCAGCTTGGGGTCGGTGAACTCATGGACGGCCGCGTCCAGCTCCGTCAACATGGACTGGGCGTGGCGCAAGAAGCGCTTGCCTTCTTCGGTGGGCTCGGGAATGCTGCCCAGGCCGGTACGCCGGACCAGCAGCGGGCGGCCCAGGATATCTTCCAATTGCTTGATCGATTGGGTGATGGTCGACTGGGACCGCGCCAGCAGTTCGCCCGCCTGCCGGAAGCTCTGCGCCTCGACCACGGTGACGAAGGTTCTGAGCTGCGAAAAGGTGATTCGGCGGCAACTGCAGTGAAAGGACGTTCTGCGCGGTGTAAACCCCGCAATGATGTCTTCGGTGGGAAGGGACACATGGACTCCCGCATGCGCCGGCGGCCTTGAACCGGCGGCATGTCAGTGATGCGAGGTAATACCCGTATACAACGCCAAAGCCCGGGCGGGAAAAGGACTCAGCGTCCAGATGGAAACAGACTCCAGTCATTCTATGTCATGGATATGACAACCGTTTTACAGCGCGCGGCTCATGCCCGCAGCGCCGCCGTGCCGGCGGCGCGTCGTAACATTCTGAAAAAGTAATCATTGGCTTGTATTAATTAATTATTCAGCTTGTCGTCAATGTCCTACCATGCTCGAAGTTTTTCAGGGCTGTCCGGCGCCGCTATCCCGATGGAAATGCGGCGCGGCCACCCCGATGTCCGATCAAGCTCGAGAGGCGGAGGCATGACACTGAAGGTTGGGATGCAAGACCTCGACAAGGGGCTGTCCAAAATCGTGGACGCGGCGCGGGTGTGAGGGGACATAAGGATTGATACAACCGGGTTAATGTGGGTTGGCGTGGGTTGTTGTGAGTTGCAGCCAATGAATATGCGGGTGTCGGGGTAATTTGGCGACTCGCATCTGGCGGCCTATGGTTTGCGACAACTTTGGCGCGACCCCACAATGAGCCACTTGAAACGAGACATTGGCGGGCGGCCTCTGAATGGCGTTTAAACGGGCGGCTGATACGCCGCCTATAAATACGGGTTACGAGGCGTTTAAGGCTTTGCAGCTGATGCCGCAGACGCCGCATTTCCGTGCGCATGGCTGGGGCCGTACAGGCCACGCTATTTTCGCTGAAAGCCTCATCGTTATTGGGTTGTGGGCCGTTTCCGTTCCCGATGATCACCGTCCCGCTGTTGCCAACAATGATATTTACGGCGCCATCGCGCCCGCCCTGGCCTTGGTCGTTTAGCGTTTCTTCAATCTTATCCAGCAGCTCGCCCAGCATAATAAACCCCTTGGTATTGTGACTTTTAAAAAACCTTGTAAAACAAAATAAGATAAACTTTTCAAGGCTTTACGGTCGGCCAAATACCTGGGTGATGTGGGTCTATATCTATCGATAGGCGGCCAGCTCTATAACATTGGTTAGGCTGGCATCGTCCATTATGTGGCCCTGGCGCAGGCAATACTCATAAATCAGCCGTATCACCTTGGCCTTGGCTTCTGGCGTCACTGACGCCCGCCTGGCGGCCAGCATGCGCTCGGTCTTTGCGATCACCTCCTCAAGCCTGTCCAGGTCTGGCGCGGGCTGCCCCAACTGCTGCCCCCCGCCGTCCCGCGACCCTTCTCCCGTCATTAGCCACGCCAGATCCACGCGCCCGGCTTTCGCCATGTTGATCAGATTGGACATGGCTGGCTCGGAGTGGCCGGCGCGCCACTTACGCAACACAGACGTGCTCACGCCTATGGTTTCCGCCATGCGCGTGGCACCGCCTGCGGTCTTTATCGCCACATTCATGCGCGAGGCGAACGCGTCAAGGTTATCCCCCTGAACATTGACGTCGCGGACACTCGAACTCTGACGCGTCATACATGCACCCAACCTATTGTTATATAAGAACTAATTAAAAATACGCTCCGTTTGGATCGGCATTGCGAACTATGACGCCTCAAACGTGCTTGCGTGCGCTCCATTTGTGTCGCATAATTCATACATGGCTAAATCAAATCAACCCAAAAAACCGGCCCCCCAGGACTGGCACCGCTCGGATATCAAAGCGGCGCTGGAGAAGGCCGGCTGGAGCCTTCGAAAACTATCGAAAGCCCATGGCTATGCAGCTGCTACCACGCTGACGGTTCCGCTTGCCCGGCCTTGGCCAAAGGGCGAGCGGATCATTGCCGACGCGATAGGGATCGACCCGGCCAAAATCTGGCCGAGTCGATACGAAAACAAGTATAGCGCCACCGCCCCGCAGGGCGACGCAAACGTGTTGGTCGAGGAGAAATTATGCGCATGATCGTGTCGCCTTTTTTGTTGGTCTTTTTCCAGATTAGTTCGGCGTGCGTGGCTGCACTAGATGCAGAACGGAATTCTTTTTGTACCCGGTCGAACGGCGGGGAGGCCAAATGACCCGCCGCCGCTGGAAAGCCCGCCAGCCGACCACACCGCAAGACGCCATGCGGCTTTGCCTGGACTGGGCCGACTACAAACATAACCGTTCAGTTGCTCGGGTGGGCGACCTGATGGGCGTGTCCGAGTGGACTGTGTACAAGTGGATGTCCGAGGGGTCCATCCCCAGCAGGCGCATCCGCCCCTTTGAGTTCGCTTGTGGCGCTACGTTCTTGACGCAATACATCGCGATCAGCGCCCAGAAAATCATTATCGACATCCCGGCTGGCCGCGCTTGCGACGAATCCGGCCTGCTCGACTTGCAGAACGTGCTGAATGATGCTGTGTCGCTTTTGACGCGGTTCTATCGCGGCGAGATCGAGGCGGGTGATGTGCTGCAAGGCGCAACAAGCGCCATTGAGCAGCTGGCCGGGCATCGTGAGAATGTGCGCAAGCATGCCGCGCCGGAGCTTGATCTTTTCAGTGAGGGCGACGAATGAGCCAGGATTGGTTAACCGCCCAGGAATTGGCGGGCCTGCCCGGCATGCCCGGCACACACAGCGCCGTATTGCGCCGGGCCAAGGCCGAGGCATGGGAAAGCCGCCAGCGTGCGGGCCGTGGTGGTGGTCGCGAATATGCATTCGAGGCCCTGCCGGTCGAAACGCAAGCCGCGCTACTCAAGGCAAGCACCCCCAAAGCCGCGCCCACACCGTCGCGCCCGGCCGCCAGTCGCGGCCCGGTTGATCGCGAGAGCCTGTGGGCATCGTTTGAGCGCCGCCCGCAAGGCATAAAGGATGAGGCCGCCCGCCGCCTGCAGGCGCTGCTGGCCGTAGAGCGCCTGGTCGAGAAAGGCACCGGCCGCTCGCGGGCCGTGGATGAGATCGCCAAGGCGTTCGGCGAGAGCCGGGCCACGCTGTACCGCTGGGCCAAGGCCACCAAGGGCTGCGACCAGTCGGACTGGCTGGCCGCCCTGGTGCCCGGCTATGTGGGCCGTACATCCAAGGCTGAATTCGACCCCGCCGCCCAGGAATTCTTTAAGGCGCAGTTTCTGCGCGAGGAGGCCCCGTCGGTCTCGACCTGCTACCAGTGGATGCTTGAAGCTGCTGCCGAGCACAGCTGGTCGATCCCCAGCCAGCGCACCGTCACGCGCTGGGCCAATGAGATCCCGGCGGTTGTTCGCACACTCAAGCGCGAGGGCGAGCATGCCGTCATGGCCATGTATCCGTCACAACGGCGCACCGTGGCCGATCTGCACGCCATGAACTGGATCAATGGCGACGGCTACCAGCACAACGTATTCGTGAAGTTCCCGGACGGCACCATTGGCCGGCCTAAAACATGGTTCTGGCAGGACATTTACAGCCGCCGTTTCGTGGGGCACCGCACCGACCGCACCGAGCACAGCGACATGATTCGTCTGGCGCTGGGCGATGTGATCGAAAAGCACGGCATTCCCGAGCACGTCACGATCGACAACACGCGGGCCGCCGCCAACAAGTGGCTGACCGCTGGCGTCAAAACCCGGTACCGCTTCAAGATCAAAGAGGAAGACCCTATCGGGCTAATTCCGCAAATGGGCATGAAGCTGCACTGGACCAGCGTGCACAAAGGCAAGGGGCACGGCCAGGCCAAGCCGGTCGAGCGCGCCTTTGGTGTGGGCGGTCTGGGCGAGTACGTGGACAAGCACCCCAAATTTGCCGGGGCCTACACCGGCCCGAACGTCCTGGCCAAGCCTGAAAACTATGCGTCAACTGCGATTGAGTTCGATGTGTTTGTGCAAGTACTGGGCGCCTGCATTGATTCCTGGAATGCCCGCCAGGGTCGCCGCACCGAGATATGCGCGGGCGAGCTGTCGTTCGATACGGCCTTCCGTGAAAGCTACGAGCGCAATGCGCACCTGATCCGCCGCGCCACCGAAGCGCAGCGCCGCATGTGGATGCTGACAGCTGAATCGGTGCGGGTGCAGTGCGACGCCACGGTGGCACTCACGCTGGGCGCTGGCCCTAACGGTCGCAACCGCTACGCCTGCGACGCCCTGATCGAGCATGTGGGCCGCCAGGTCGTGGTGCGCTTCGATCCTGACAGCCTGCACGAGTCGGTGCATCTGTACCAGCCCGATGGCCGGTACATCGGCGAGGCCGAGTGCCAGCTGGCGGCAGGCTTTGGCGACACCAGCGCGGGCCGCGAATGGAGGCGTCAGAACACCCAGCGCCTGAAAGCTGCCAAGCAGGCCGCCGCTGCCGAGCTGCGCATGTCTGCAATCGAGGCCGCCGAATACATGCCGGTGCCGGACCCTGATCCCGAGGAGGCCCAGCCCAAAACCAATGTGGTGCGCGGTGCCTGGACTCAAAAGCGCGTGGCGGGCAGCGATGTGGTGCCTGACCGCGATGAAGATGTGGCGGACAAATACAACTTTGACGATTTGATGCAGCGAAATTTTCAGACCTGGCGCAAAGAGCAGGTGTGAAAAAAACCCTGCAGAGATAGGCCTCTGCAGGGCAACGATCCGGGCCAATAAAGGCCCTTCACCAACGAAACGGAGTATATCAAATGACAGCTACCCAGAATGAACAAACCGGCATCGTCAAGGCCCGCGAGGCTAAGACGCGAGTGATGCCCGAGCATGATCACGATCTGCGCGCCGAAGTGTCCGCCATTATGGAATCCGAGGATCTTACCCAGACACAGGTCAGCGGCCTGACCGGCGTGGGCAAGGCCCGTTTAAGCCAGTGGTTAAACGGTGTTTACGCGGGCAATACGCAAGCAATCGAGGCCGATATCCGCCGCTGGATCAGTAGCCGCCAGGAAGCGGCCGCGCTTGATAGTCGCATGCCAGCCGCCCCTGACTGGGTTGAGACGCCCACGGCTCGCGCTGTGCTGTCGGCCTTGAGCTTTTCCCAGATGGCCGAGGCGGTCAGCGTGATCTATGGCGGTGCTGGCGTAGGCAAAACCACGGCCCTGTCGCGCTACCAGCGCCAGGCCCCCAACGTGTGGGTGGTGACCGCCACCCCGGCGGTGTCGGCCCCTGGCCCCATCTTGACCCGTGTCGCCCAGGCGCTGGGCCTGCGCACCAATGGCGCTGTGCATGTGCTTGAGGCCAACATCATCGAACGCATGCGCGAAACTCGCGGCCTGCTCATCATTGATGAGGCCCAGCACCTGACGCACCGGGCGCTGGATGCCATCCGTAGCGTTCACGATGCCGCCGGCGTCGGCCTGGCCCTGGTGGGTAATGAGATCGTGTACAGCCAATTGACGGGTGGCAGCAGCCGCTCGGTGGGGTTCGCCCAGCTGTTTTCCCGCATCGCCAAGCGCGTGCGCCTGTCACGCGCCAAGGATGCCGACGTAACAGCCCTGCTGGACGCGTGGCAGATCCAGGACAAGGAAGCCCGCCAGCTGTGCCTGGGCATAGGCAAGCGGCCCGGCGCACTGCGCGGTCTGTCGCAAACCCTACGCCTGGCCAGCATGTTTTCAGCGGCTGCCGGCGCGGCCCGCCCTGGCGTTGAGCATATCCGCGATGCCTGGTCTGACCTGGGCGGGGAGGCGGCATGAAAAAGTTAAAAATCCCGCCCCTGATGGGCGTGGACGCCAGTTCTGGAGAGGTCACCTTTGTGCGGGATGTTCTGCGCGAAGCCATCGATCTGGCCTTCCTGGTCGAAATCAAGCAGCGATTGGCTAAGGCGCGGGCGGGCGACGCAACCGAGTTTGAAATGGTCGAAAAGATGCTCGACGACTGGATCGATGAATTGCAAACGGAGACAACACCATGAAGACATACAGCGACGAATATCTGAACCACTACGCAGACCGCTATGTGGCTATGCAGCTCAAGCGCCACGGCGTGACGCTTGAGCAGTACCTGGCCAGCCCGGCCGGCTATGAGCGTCTAGCTCTGGAGCCGTTCCCGCCGCTGCCTGCGCAGCTGGCCGTGCAGCGCCAGATCGACGCCGAGACCGAGCGCCAGGAAGCCAGAATCGAGCACTTGCCGCGCCGCGATAGCGTGGCCATCGAGCCGCTGCGCCATCGCCGCTTCCCGAAGCGCAGCTGGCTGGGGTTCTTTACTCGAAAGGTGAAGGCATGAGCGCAACGTTTTCGTGCTTGGTGGATCGCCTGAATAAGCTGATTCGCGCAAGGCTGTGCCGCCAGATCACGGCGCACCTGGTGGCCAATCGCCAGCCGGTTACCGCTGCCGCGCTGTCGGACGCCCTTGGTGTGCCGATGCACGCGGTACGACGTGCGCTGCGCGGCATGGTTCGTTCTGGCCATGTCGCAGTCGAGCATGGCCCGACGCCCGAGGCTCGCGCATACAGGCCGGTCGAGATCGGTCTGTGTGAATGGTGCGGGCTGCTGGATCACCACCTGGTGGCCGGCGAGTGCCCGGCCTGCGCCGCGACGGTGCCGGACGCTGCCCGCCCGGCCCATGCGCGCAGCGTCTGCTAAGGGGTAATCATGAAATCAATTTTGCAATTCATTTGGCAGTTCATTCTGGTGATCTTTCTGGCCATAAACGAGCTTTCTATCCCTGTTCGCAAGTGGTTCAAAAGGACGTTTCGATGATCGCCGCCTACCCAAACTTTCGCTGCTCAGTGCAGCCAATCCACATAAAGGAATCAACCATGAAAACCAACGCCATCCCCGAGGGATACCTGCTTAACGCTTCCGGCCACCTTGTGCCCGAGGCCCAGGTGCGCGAGCAGGACAAGCTGCGCGACGGTGTCGCTCGCAGCCTGGCCATCGAGGCCGAGGAGCTATCCGAGCGCCTGGCCGCATTCAAAACCCGCGCCCTGGCCGATATTGGTGACCTGGTCACGATCTCGGCCGACCGCTATGGCGTGAAGCTGGGCGGCAAGAAAGGTAATGTGACGGCCGCCAGCTATGACGGCGCATACAAGGTCACGCGCACCTATGCCGAGCGGATTGAATTTACTGAAGAGTTGATGGCCGCCAAGGAGCTGATCAACCAGTGTCTTATCCGATGGGGTGACGGTGCCAATGCCAATTTGCGGGTAGTGGTCGATAGGACGTTTCGCACCAACAACAAGGGCCAGATCAAAACGGCCGACGTGCTGGACTTCCTACGCATTGAGATTGACGACGAAGACTGGAAGCGCGCTATGCAGGCCATCAAGGATTCGATCCAAGTAACCGGCACCGCCGTTTATATCCGGGTCTATAAGCGCATTGGCGAGTCCGATCAATACCAATCCGTGCCGCTGGATCTGGCAGCGATATGAGGGCCGTCATGGAAAACAAACCAAACCCCATCGACGGCATGACCGTCGCCCTGGAAGACTGGGGCCAGGACTTTCTGGAGTTCGATATCAAGGATGGCCGGATTGTGGCCACCCGACCTTTCCAGGGCTGGGTCTGGAATGGCAGGGAGGTGGCCAATAAGCAGATCTATCCGGGCCGCCCGATCTACCTGAAAGCCGATGGCGAGAAGAATCTGCGGCTGAGCTACCTGGCCGAATCCGTGCGGCGCTTGGAAATGGTCCGCATCGGGCCTCTGGATATCTAAGGAAATACCATGAAAAACGACCAGCAAAAAAATAAGGGGCCCGTGCGTCCGGCCGGTAGTCCAACAGCAGGAATGGGGCTGGGTGCGCGCATCGCTCATGTCGGTGGACGGGTCAACGCACAGGGGTATGTCGAGTTTGGCAGCGAGATGGCTGTCGGCGCTCTGATAGAGCATGTGCTGCGCGACCGGCCGGCGCCGCGCATTGAGCAAGGGTCTTATGGCGGCGTGTATGTGTGGCTGGGCGATAAGTCGAACTGCCAACGGATCACGAAAGAGCAGTTTGAGCAGGCGGCAGACCAGCAGATGGCGATACAACACCCGGCAAATATCGCTGCCCTTGCGGTTCTGGATGCTGTGCGTACACGGGAGGGTTCGTGATGGCAACCAGAAAACCAACACAGTTATGCCATGTCACTGTCGGGTATCAGAATTTGCTGTTGCCGGCAGATAAGGGCATGCGTCTGCTTGAGCTGCTGCAGCACAGCGTCGAATGCACGATAGATTTTGAAGGGCGCGGCATGACGTACTGCGCCGGAAAGCAGCCCCGCGTCGAGTTTTCGCTAATCCAGCCTGACCAGGTCAGGGCGCCGGCCGATGGGTGGGAGCAACCCGCCAACCGCCCGAGGCTGATCAAGGGGTCGTCATGAGCGCCGCCACCGACCGCCGCCGCGCCGAGCTGGCCAAGATCCACCTGGCGGCCACCCAACTGGGCATGGATACCAGCGACAAGGATCTGAATAGCGAGTACCGCGCCATGCTGTTTTCTGTGGGCGGCGAGCGGTCAGCCGCAAAACTGAACGACCAGGGCCGCCGCGCCGTCCTGGAGCATCTGCGTAATTGCGGGTTCAAGGCGACCCCGCGTAAGCGCGTAGCGCAGCATCCGGGCACGCCGCACAACCTGGACCGCGAGGCCATGCTGCAAAAGATCGAGGCGTACCTGGCCGATATGAAGTTGCCCTGGTCCTACGCGGACGCGATCGCCAAGCAGCAAACCGGCATCGCAAAGGTGGCCTGGCTGCGCAAGTACGAGGATCTGAAAGGCATTATCGCGGCCCTTCACGTTGAGCAGGAAAAGCGCGGAATGCTGGAGTCTCTGGACGAATGGCTTAAAGAGCGCGAAATGACCCGCGAGCAGCTGGCCGAGCAGTACAGCCTGCCGCGCAACTGGATGCGTAATCGCCGCGTGTTGGGCGGAATATTGGAAGGGCTGGCCATTCAGGCCGCCGCAAAGGAGACCGTGTGATGCAGAAAATTACGAAGTTGAACGTTCAAAACCAGACGCCGCTGGAAGAGTTTTTCAAAGAGGTGGCGAGGGAAATGAAGGCGAACGGGTCGGACACTGTCGAGTTCGATGTGCTCGGCTGGAGGATCGAGGGCGGTCTGACCCGCAAGCATGTCATGACTGTGCGCATGAAGCTGACCGACGTGCAGTAGATGGAGGCGATCATGGAGAAAATGAAACAGCTAGGGGTGCGCGCAGCGGCCCAGGCAATGGCGCAGGGGAAATCCTGTGCCGATACCTTGCTTGAGTTGGCTGATGATGCTGGCGTTCACACGATGCCTGACGGCCAGCGCCAGGCGTTTTTCATGGGTCTGATGGCAGTGCTGTGTGGAAATATGGCGGCGTCGATCAGTGCTAAGGATGCCGACCTAGTGCTGTCCGTGTGTCGCGGGGGCATGTTTGCGGCCGAGGCGCAGTATCGAAAAAAGGAGGCGCACTGATGCCGTGCTACATCGAGCCTACCAAGGATGGCGGCACCATGTTCCTGTGCGGCAAACTGGGGCCGCACTGCGCGGCTGAAAAATGCGCATCCGTGTCCGGCTACCTTTGCGACTTTCCGGTCGCCGAGGGCCGCACGTGCGACTTGCCGCTGTGTGAGCGTCACGCCTACCAGGTCGCGCCTGACCTGCATTACTGCCCTGGCCACCTGGTGCTGTGGAAAGCCTTTCGCGAAGCGGGCGGCGTCGAGCGCGAGCTGGGCAACGTGGTGCCGTTCCCGGCCCGCACCGGCAAGCCTGAAAACGGGGAGCTGTTCTGATGGATATTCGTTGCCCTTGCTGTCATGTCACATTCGCCCTTGAGCAGGTGGTCGAGGATGAGGCGCTGCGCGAGCTGATGGGCATTATTGCCGAGCTGCCACGCGAGGTGTCGCGCCCGCTGGTGTCATACGTCGGCCTGTTTCGCGGCAAGACCCGCGCCACCGCCTACGAGCGCCAGCTGCGCCTGGCCCGCGAGGTGCTGGCCATGCATACCGACACCCTGCTGGTGGGCGTGGCCCTGTCGGAGACTGTCGAGGCGATCCGCATCAAGCGCGAAACGGGCGAGGATAGCCGCCCGCTAAAAAATCACAACTACCTGAAACGGGTAGTCGAGTCGCAGCAGGCTCGGGGTGCTGGGGCTGTTCAGATCGCCCAGCCTGCTGGCGCTGCCGTGCGCGGCCCGGCCAGCAAGACGGCGGCCGCCCTTGCCAATCTGGGTAGGAGGTCGCGTGGGTAATCAGGTGCCAGACTGGTTTTACGCGTCGGTTAGCAGCGGTTTACAGGCGCTGATCGTGCTGCACCTGCCGGGCGCGCCTGGTCATGAGACTGTCGCCTATACCGAGGATGTGTGGGTTGAAGTGCTGTGGACGGCCAGTATCGACTGGCAAGAGGCCCAAGATGTGGACCGTCTGCGCCGCGCATTCCTGGGTCTGGCCAGGCGCAGCGATCGCTGGCCGGCGCCGCGTGCGCTTCTGGAGCAACTGCCCGCCCGCGCCAAGCTTGCGCAGCTGCCCGCCCCGCGCATGAGCAAGAAGGATGCCGAGCAGGCCCGCCAGCGCCTGGCCGCAATTATCGAAAGCCTGGCCAAAGGAAAGAAAGCCCCATGATCAACGCCGGCGAACTCGAACAGGCCGATCTGCCGCAGTCGCTGGCCGAGGTGGTTGATGCCGCCGGTCTGGCGGCTGCGCTGGCGCTGGTCGAACATGCTGGCGGCACACGCGTGTATGTGCCGGTACAGCTCGATGATGAGCATGCCATTGTGCGCTGGCTGGGCAAGGCCGATGCCGCCCGGCTGATCGCGACGTTCGGCGGCGATGTGCTGGCTGTGCCGCGCTGCCTGAATGCCATGCGCGCCGTTCGCGATCGCCAGATCCGTGCCCAGCGTAAAGACGGTTCTCTTGTTTCTGAACTCGCCCTACAATACCGCCTGACGGACCGCCAGGTGTACACTATTCTGGCCGCTGAAGACATCATCGACACCCGCCAGCAATCCCTTCTGTAGTTCAAAAAATCCCCTTTTTTTTCAAAGCGCCCCGCCTTGGGGCTGAAGTGCTTCGCCTACGTCACACGCGCGCGCGTGCGTAAGCTGCAAGCATGAAAAATCTAAACTTCCTGACCTGTTCGACGCGTCGGCACCCATCACGGCGCGCCTGCGCCGTGTTTGTTTGCGCGGCTGCGGCGGGGTCGTTTTGACTACGAGGGGTGACATGAAGCTGATTCCAGAATGGAAGAAGTGCCTACGCATGTTCAGTGTGCAGGCCATGCTGATCGCCGGGTCGATACAGGGCGCATGGCTCGCCTTGCCTGTCGCTTGGCAATCGAGCTTTCCCGAGCCGTGGGTGCGCGGCATAACTATCGCGGTGCTTGTCCTGGGGGCCATCGGGCGTCTGGTCGAGCAGCCCAAAGTGTCCGGGGGTGCGTGACATGACGCTCGGGCAAAAGCAACGAAAGCTCACGCGCATGATCGCGCAGCTGATCATCTTCGCTTATGACAACGGTTACGAGCTGACCTTTGGCGACGCCTACCGCGATCCCCGCGTGCATGGCCCGGTCGGCCAGAAGAAAAGCTATAGCGCCGCCAGTAGCCTGCACAAAGAGCGCTTGGCCGTGGACTTCAATCTGTTCCGCGATGGCGTCTACCTGACTGCAACCGAGGATCACCGGGCGCTGGGCGAGTTCTGGGAGTCGATAGGCGGCACCTGGGGCGGTCGTTTTAACGACGGCAATCACTACTCGCTGGAGCACGGGGGCCGCAAATGATCGGGTTCATCAAAAAAATCGGTGGGCTGGTGGGTGGCTTTTTCAGCAGCCCCACGGTATTGCTGGTGCTCGCCCTGGCCGGCACGCTGCTGGTGCAGCACTTGCGCATTGGTGGGCTGGAGGGCGAGCTGCAGGTCGCGCAGTCCAACCAGGCGCTGCTGCAGGCCAATCGCGACGCCTGGGTGCAGTCGGCCGAGAATCTGGCCATGCTGCTGGTGGTCCAGGTCGAGGAGCGCCAGCGGGCGCAAGATGCGGCGAACGCCCTGGCCGAGCTGCTGCAGAAAGATGACGACACGGTATACACGCCGCTGCGCAAGGCAATCCACGCCGCGCCCGAGTCCGACGACGGGCCGGTGGCGCCGGTGCTTGCGCGTGCGATCGGGGCGCTGCCATGATCCGCGCCGCCCGCATGAAGGGATTGCATTTTGGGGTGCTGGTCGCTGGGCTGCTGGCTGGTTGCGCTAGCCAGCCCGTGGCGCTGCCGACCCCGCCATCCCCGCCACCCGTGGTGCTGTGCGCGCCCGAGTCAGAAATGACCGCGCCCGAGGTGCAGCCCGAGCGCCCGACGGGCATCTATTCGCAGCGCCAAGTGGCGCTATTCATTGAACAGTTACACCGTTGGGGCAGTCGAGGCTGGAAGAAGCTCGCCGCCGTGCGGGCAGAGGGTATCGATTGTGTGGACAGAGCAGCAGTACGAGCTGGCGGCAAAGCTCGCTGAAGCCGAGCGCGAGGCATCGCTGGAGACGGTGCGCAGAAAGTTACAAGCGGACGGGCCGGGATCGCCGGACGGGGCCTGTAATGACTGCGGCGAGGAGATAGGGCCGGCCAGGCTGGAGGCTATCCCGAGCGCCGTGCGGTGCATTGAGTGCCAGGTTATCCATGAAAAGCAGCAGCAACAAAGGGCGAGGTATTGAGCGATGGATATAGGTGTCGCACGGTTTGGCTGGGATGTGTTGCAGACGATCATCACGGCGGTCATTGCGGTTTATGTGTGGTGGACGGCCCGCAGCGCAGCCACAAAGCAAGCCATTGATCGGGTCGATGATCGAGTCGATAAGGCTGTCTCGCGCCTGGATCGGGTCGAGCACACGCTGGAGCACCAGCCCGACTATGGCGACCTGGACGCGCTGCGCGCCGATCTGGCCCAGACCAACCGCAACCTGGCCGAGGTGTCCGCCCAGCTGCAGGGTGCCAACAATCTTTTAAACCGATTGCATGACTATTTGCTCCATGATCGTGGGGGGAAGTAAACGATGAGTTACCAGGATTTTGAAACCGAGGGTCGCCGCCTGGCGATCTTGCGCATCTTGTCGCGCCGAAACGAGTACACCACCAACGAGTACAGCCTGAATGATGAGCTGTCGGGTGCGTATGCGCATCGTGTCAGCGGCGACCGGCTGCATGCCGATATGGCCTGGCTTGAGGAGCAAGGCCTGGTGATCACCCAGCAGCCCCGCGCCGGCTGGATTGTGACGCTGACCGCCCGAGGCGGGGATGTGGCCACGGGTCGCGCCACGGTGCCCGGCGTGGCGCGACCGCGTCCGGGGGTCTGATATGGCACCCCGTTCCCGCGTCTACGAACTGCCGCCCGAGCTGCGCGAGGAGCTGAATCAACGGCTTGTCAGTGGCGGCTTCCAGGGCTATCAGGGCCTGTCAGAGTGGCTTACCGAGAATGGATACAAGCTGTCCAGGTCGGCCGTGCAGCGCTATGGCCAGGATCTGCAAGAGGAGTTCGAGACGGCCATGGGCGACGTTCGCAAAACGACCCAGATGGCCAAAGCCTTTGCCGAGTCCGACGACGACACCCAGGGCGCCCTGGTCGATGTGACCGCCCGCATTGTGCAAGAGCAGCTGCTGCGCATCACGATCGCGCTGCGCAATGCCGAGCATGAGCCGGAAAAGGCCGCCAAGCATATTGCCCAGGTTACCCATGCTTTGGCCGATATCGGCCGCATGAGCCTAAGCCAGAAAAAACACGCCCGCGAGATCCGGCGCGAGTTCGCCGTGGAAGCGGCCGACAAGGCGGCCGAGGTGGCCAAGCGCGGCGGCCTGTCCAAAGAGGTGGTCGATGATCTGCGCCGTGAGTTGCTGGGGATTGCGTGATGAGCCAGGTGCCTGCCCATATCCCGGCCACCCATTCGGCCAAGGCCCCGCCGCCCGTCCTGCTGCCCTATCAGCAGGCGTGGGTGGCAGACGATAGCCAGCTCAAGGTCAGCGAGAAGTCGCGCCGCACCGGCTTGACCTGGGCCGAGGCCAGCGACGATGTGCTGATCGCTGCCAGCAGCAAGGCCGCCGGCGGCCAGAATTGCTATTACATCGGCTACAACCAGGACATGGCCATCGAGTACGTCGAGGCCTGCGCCATGTGGGCGCGGGTATTCAATCGCGCCGCCAGCGCTGTTGAGGAAGGGATATGGGAAGACGACGGCGACGACAAGAACATCAAGACGTACACCATCCGCTTTCCCGATAGCGGCCACCGCATCGTGGCCCTGTCCAGCCGTCCGGCCAACCTGCGCGGCAAGCAAGGGGTGGTGATCATTGATGAGGCCGCGTTCCATGACAAGCTGGGCGAGCTGCTCAAGGCCGCCCTGGCCCTGCTGATCTGGGGCGGGAAGGTGCGGGTGATCAGTACGCACAACGGCGATAAAAACCCGTTCAATGAGCTGATCAACGATATCCGGGCCGGTAAGCGCGCCGGCACTGTGCAGCGCATCGCCTTTAAAGAGGCGGTCGAGCAGGGCCTGTATCAGCGTGTTTGTTTGCGCCTGGGCAAAGACTGGACGGCCGAGGATGAGGCCAAGTGGATCGAGGGCGTGTATTCGTTCTACGGCGATGCCGCCACCGAGGAGCTGGATGTCATTCCGTCGCAAGGCGCGGGCGCCTGGTTGTCACGCGCCCTGATCGAGGAGCGCATGACGGCCGACTATCCAGTGCTGCGGTTACAGATGCCGGACGAATTCAAGCACTGGAAGCCGCACCAGCGCGAGGCCGAGATCCGAGACTGGTGCGAGCGCGAGCTGGCCCCGCTGCTTGATGGGCTGCCTGTTGATCTGCTGATCGCGCTGGGCGAAGACTTCGGGCGCGTCAGTGACCTGACGGTGATCGTGCCTATGATTACCGGGGCCGACCTGATGCGCCGGGCGCCGTTCATTGTCGAGCTGCTGAATATGCCTTTTGAGCAGCAGCGCCAGATCCTTTTCTATATCTGTGATCGCCTGGCGCGGTTCCACGTCGGGGCGCTCGACGCCCGAGGCAATGGCGCCTACCTGGCCGAGGTGGCCACCCAGCGCTACGGCTCGCGCATTCATGAGGTTCAGTTCACCGAGAGCTGGTACCGCGAACACATGCCGCCGCTCAAGGCGGCGTTTGAAGACGGCACGATCCTGATTCCCAAGGATGGCCACACGCTGGACGATCTGCGGGCGATCCGCCTGGTCGATGGCGTGGCGCGCCTGCCTAAGAGTACTGGCCAGAAAAACCGCCACGGCGACTCGGCCATCGCCATCGCCCTGGCGTACTACGCCACCAGGCAGGACGGGATCGAAATTGATTATCTAAGCACAGGCGTGCGCCGCACGGGCTACGAATCGGGCAGCATCGACAAGGATGTGGGCTGGGGCGTGGTCGGTGGCGGCGTGAGCACGGGAGGTTTTTAAGATGGCGACCAAAGCGCCGGTAAAGCATGAGGTGGCCACCACGCAGGATGGCCGCGATATTACGCGGGGGTTTGCTGATCCGCTACAGCTGATGACGCCGACCGACTCGGTGCTGCGCACGCGTGGAGGCGGGGATCTGCGCATCTACGAGGAGCTGCTGCGCGATGACCAGGTCAAAACGACCTTTCAGCAGCGCCAGCTGGCTGTGATCGCGGCCGACTGGGGTGTGGACCCTGGGGGCAGCAGCGCGATGGATGTGGCCGCTGCCGACTTTGCGCGTGAGCAAATCAATAGCGTCGGCTTCGATAAAGCCACGTCAAACATGCTTTACGGCGTGTATTACGGGTACGCTGTCGGTGAGTGCATGTGGGGCCGCGATGGCCGTCATGTCACCCTGGACGCGATCAAGGTGCGCAACCGGCGCCGGTTCGGGTTCGATGGTGCCGGCCGCCTGCGCATGCGCACCACGTCCAACTCCAACGGCGAGCTGATGCCCGAGCGCAAGTTCTGGGCGTTTTCCACGGGGGCCGACCATGACGATGAGCCGTATGGCATGGGCTTGGGGCACTGGCTGTACTGGCCGGTTTTCTTCAAGCGCAACGGCCTGCGCCTGTGGCTGATCTTCCTGGACAAGTTCGGCCAACCCACGGCCAAGGGCACGTTTCCCGGATCGGCCAGCCCTGCGGAAAAGCAAAAGCTGCTGTCTGCCCTGCAGGCCATCCATAGCGATTCAGGCGTAGCCATCCCCGAGGGCATGCAAATCGAGCTGATCGAGGCCGCCCGCAGCGGCACGGCGGACTATACCCAGCTGTACGACCGGATGGATCGGGCAATCGCCAAGGTGGTGCTGGGCCATACGGGATCGAGCGAGAGTTCTGCCGGGCGTCTGGGCGGCGAGGATATGGCCAGCGAGGTGCGCGACGATATCACCAAGGCCGATGCCGATGTGCTGTGCGAATCATTCAACCGGGGGCCGCTGCGCTGGCTGACCGAATGGAACTACCCAGGGGCCAAGCCCCCGCGTGTCTGGCGCAAGATGGAACAGCCCGAGGATCTGAACAGGATCGCCGAGCGCGACGAACGCGTGGCGCGCCTGGGGTATCGACCCACATTAAAGTATGTGCAGACCACATACGGCGATGGTTGGGAGGTGGATAACCGGCCGCCGCCCGCGCCGCTCGGGTTTGCCGAGGGCGACGAAAGCGTACGGGTGCGTAGCGACTTGCTGACGGACCGCCTGGAGCGCGAAGCGGTGCCGGCCATGGATGCGCTCATGGAGCCGGTGCGCCGCCTGGTGGCGAATGCCAAGAGCATGCAAGAGATCCGCGACGGGCTGTTTTCGCTGTACGCCGAAATGCCGACCGAGGATTTGGCCCTGGTCATGCAGCAGGCCATCGCCGCCGCCGAGCTGGCCGGGCGCGCTGACGTGGATGAGGGTGACTAAATGGCCGTCCAGTATCGGGATCTACCCTTCAAGGAAGCGATCGCCTTTTTCCGCAACAAGGTAAACCTGCCGTCCGGGCGCTGGACCGATGTGTGGAAGGCGTCTCACGATAGCGCCTTTATGGTGGCCGGCGCTGCCAAGGCGGATCTGCTCAATGATCTGCGCGGCGCTGTGGATGAGGCGATCAGCCAGGGCACCACCCTGGAAACCTTCCGGGCCCGGTTCGATGAGACTGTCGAGAAAACCGGCTGGGAGTATCGGGGCGGCCGGGGCTGGCGCACCCGCGTCATTTACGAGACAAACCTGCGCACGGCCTACGCGGCCGGACGGCATGCCCAGCTTACCGACCCGGACCTGTTGCGCGTGCGCCCGTTCTGGCGCTACCTGCATGGCGGCAGTCGCGACCCCAGGCCCGAGCACCTGGCGTGGGATGGCATGGTGCTGCGCGCCGATGATCCGTGGTGGAATGAGCACTATCCGCCCAACGGCTGGGGCTGCAGCTGCAAGGTGGTGGCCGTCAGCCAGGCCGACTTAAAGCGCCTGGGCAAGGATCAGCCCGACCAGGCGCCCGCCGTCTCGCGTCGGCCCTGGCAAGATACAAGCGGCGCCCGCCAGGAAGACGTGCCCGTGGGCGTCGATCCGGGCTGGAACTATGCGCCTGGTCGAAGCGTGGCCGAGCGTACGCGGCGCACCGTCGAGCGCAAGCGCAGCGCGCTGCCCGGCATCCTGGCCGACGCCATGATGGCCGAGATTGTCGCCGCACTGCTGCGCCGTCCTGGCGATCTGGAGTAGGCGTATGGCTGGCATTGAAATCAAAACGCAGATTCTCGACCATGTCGCCAGCGACGTGCTGGATCGAATCATTGAGAACATGGGCAACCTGCGCCCGGTGCTATTCGACATTGGTGAGCACATGCAGGGATCTGTCGAGGAGCGCTTTAGAAACGAGACCGACCCGCATGGCCAGCCCTGGGAGCCGCTGACCGAGTTCACCAAAAAGAACAAGCGCGGCAACCAGATACTGACCGAGTCGGGCGGTTCCGGCCTGCGCGGGTCTATCCACTATGAGGTCGGCTCGACCAGCCTGGAGCAAGGCACCAATAAGATATACGGGGCCATCCACCAGCTGGGCGGCACGATCAAGGCTAAGGGCGGTGGTGCGCTGGCCATCGGCCGACCTGGTGGTGCCTTTGCCCTGGTCAAGCAGGTGACCATTCCGCAGCGTGAATATTTGGGGCTTTCAAAAGAGGATCGTGACATAATTGACGAAACGTTGTGGCGGCATGCGCTACCCCCTGCGGCGCAATAGGTCGCCAACGTGCCAGAGGCGCTACAAACGATTAGAATGGCTGCAAGGTGCGATGATCGCACTGCGAAAGTCTTAAACGCGCCAGCGAGCCGTTAAACAGGTTTTAAACAGGGTCTATCCCTGGTGGGTGGCAGCTAACCCGGTTTGCGCAACGCAAATCGTCAAACCACCCAAAAACCGCCCCTTTTCCCTTTCCCCTAATAGGCACTGCTGAAGTGCTTCGCCTGATGCGCATTTGCGCACGGCCCGATACTGCCTCTCATGTTCACAGGAGAGGCGCGATGAAGCGTATCGAAATCTTCAAGCCTGGCACGCACACCGCGATGTCGGGCGAAATACTCGGATTTACCGAAAAGCAGTTGCGCGAGTCGGCCGCCGCCTACGATCGGGCCGTGCACGAGGCGCCGATTGTGATCGGCCACCCCCGCGACGATGGCCCGGCTTATGGCTGGGTCAAGTCTTTGAGCTTTAGCGAGACGCTGCAGGCCGAGCCTGACCAGGTCGAGCCGCAGTTTTCTGAAATGGTCCAGTCCGGTCGCTTCAAGAAAGTGTCCGCCGCCTGGTACCGCCCCGATTCCCCCGCCAACCCAGTGCCCGGCGTGTACTACTTGCGCCACGTGGCATTCCTGGGCGCCCAGCCGCCCGCCATCAAGGGCTTAAAGCAAGTCGAGTTTGCCGACGCTGCCACCGACATTGTCGAGCTGGAGTTCGGCGAGGTGCGCGCTTGGACTGTGCAAAAGCTATTCCGTGGGCTGCGCGACTTCCTGATCGGCAAAGAAGGCCTGGAAGCGGCCGACCGTGTTTTACCCGACTGGGCGATCGGTGACATCGAAGATCAGTCCGATCAAAAATCCCCCGCCTTTCGCGAGGCGCCCAACCCTTCCCCCATCCCGACCCCCCTGGAGGTATCAACCGTGGACAAGCAAGAGCTGGAACGCCAGCAGCAACAACTGAAGGAGCGCGAAGACAAGATCGCGGCCGATGAACTGAAGTTCGCCGAGCGCCAGCAGCAGCTGCGCAACGACGAAAGTACCCGCCTGGTCGATGGCCTGGTCGCCAAGGGCCGCGTGTTGCCCAAGCATCGAGACGGCCTGGTGGCGTTCATGGCCAGCAAGGATGCCGAGCAGCCGCTGGAGTTTGGCGAGGGCGACGCCCGCACCCAAACAACCGGCCGCGACTTTATTGAGCAGTTCTTAAAGGAGCTGCCCGAGTCGATCCATTACGCCGAGGCTGGCGCGGGCGGTACTGATGATGCCAGCACCGAGTACAGCGTACCTGCTGGGTTCACCGTGGACCCGAACAAGGCACGCGTGCACAACCAGGCCCTGGCTTACCAGGAAAAAAACAAGTGCGACTACATCACGGCCGTGCGCGCTATTGAACGAGGTAATCAGCTATGAGCAGCCAAAAAATACCCCTTTTGACCTTGACGGTCATTGCTGCGGGCGCAGTGTCCGCGCACCGCTTTGTCACCTTTGCCGGCGCCCAGCTGGCGGCCGCTGGCGGCTTGGCCCTGGGTGTATCGACCTTTGATGCCGTCGCTAATGACGATTTGGGCGTCGATGTGATCGGCACCACGGTGGTCGAGTCCGGCGCGGCGGTCGCGGTAGGCGATGCCATTGTCTCGGATGCGAGCGGGCGGGCCATCGAAAATCCGGCCGTCGGTACCGAGGTGGTTCTGGGCTACGCGCTTGACGCGGCTACGGCCGCTGGCGAGTTCATTGAAGTGCTGCTGGTTCGCAGCTAACCCGTAAAGGAGAAAACACTCATGTCTATGAGTAATAAGCAAGTGCGGGTTATCGACCCGATTCTGTCCAATATCGCCCTGGGCTACGCCAACCCCGAAAACATCGGTTTTCATCTGTTCCCGTCCGTGCCGGTTCGCCAGCGCGGTGGCCAGGTGCTGCAGTTCAACGCGGACAGCTTCAAACGCTACAACGCCCGGCGCGCCCCTGGCACCAACACCAAGCGCGTGAGCTTTGGTTACGCCGGCAAGCCGTTCGCCCTGCACCAGGACTCGCTGGAGGGGGTGGTGCCCTTTGAGCACATGCAGGACGCCAGCGAGGTGCCGGGCCTGAACTTGGGCACCGAGGCGGTTAATGAGGTGTTGAGCATTCTGCACCGCGAGACCGAAATCGAGCAGGCGGGTATCGCGCTCAATGCGGGCAACTACGGCAACGATAACAAGGTCACCCTGGCCGGCACCGACCAGTGGACCGACCCCGCATCCGACCCGGCCGCCCAAATCCGCGAATACGGTGAGGCCATACGCGCCAAGGTTGGCATCCGCCCGAACACCCTGGCCCTGTCGGCCGCCGGCTTTAACGCGCTGTGTGAGCACCCAAAGATTCTGGAGCGCTTCAAGTACACCAGCTCGGACTCGGTGACCAAGGAAATGCTGGCCAAGCTGCTTAACCTGGCCAAGGTCGTGGTAGGCGAGGCTGTGTATATGAGCGATGCCGAATCCATGGTTGATGTGTGGGGCAAGGATGCGGTGCTGGCCTATGTGCCGCAGATCATCACTTCCAGCCGCGCCCCGTCCTATGGCTACACCTACGTGCTTGAAGGCCATCCGCAGGTTGAAGAGGCATATAGCGAGCGCAACGCAAAGAGCTGGATCTATCCGGTGACTTACGAGCGCGTACCCGTGGTGACCGGCTTTGCGTCCGGGTTCCTGATGAAGGCCGTGGCCGCTTAATAGCCAGGCAGTTAGGCAAGGCCCGCCCTCACCGGCGGGCCGATACCGAAAAGGAGTAACAACCCATGAAGTTTCCCGTACTTGAGCCGCTGCGGCTAAATGGCAAGCGCTACAGAGTTGGCGGCGATATCGAGCTGGACCCGAAAGCCGACCAGGCCCTGGTCATGAGCCTGGTGCGCGAGGGCGCGATCCGCGATGTGCGCCCGACCATCCCTGTGGGGGCTGACCATGATGAACAGACAAATAACGGCGTCGATGGCCAGGACGGCCAACGCGATGCGACTGATAGCGGCGCATCTGGCGAAGGTGGCCAGGTCCATGGCGCCAGCGATGCGGCGGCGACGGACGCCGGCAAGGATGCGCCGATCGATGGCGCAGCGCCGGCGGCAGGCGAGCAGTCTGGCGCGGCTACGGACGCGGCTGCAGGCAAGCCACCCAGGGCGCCAGTCAAAACGGCGGCCAAGGCTGCAACCAAAACCGCACGGCGGGCTAAGCGCTAAATGATGTACGCCACCGTATCCGACATGGTTAGCCGCTTCGGCGAGCAGGAAATCATCGAGCTGAGCAACCTGGATCTGTCTCAAGACATCGGGATCGATCAGGCGGCCGTCGAGCGTGCGCTGACCGATGCTAGTGCCGAGATCGACGGCTACCTGGCCGCCCGGTACCGCCTGCCCGTCACGGGCGAGCTGCGCCTGCTGTCGCAGCTATGCACCGACATTGCCCGCTTTCGCCTGCAAAAGGGCGTGAGCACCGAGCAGGCACGCCAGCGTTACGAGGATGCGGTGGACACGCTCAAGCGTATTTCCGCCGGCACGATGAATCTGCCGCTGCAGGCTCCGCCGCCCGCGATCGGTGAGCCGGTTGTGGTGCCGGGCCGCGCCCGCGTGTTCGATGACGAAACAATGAGGGGCTTTTGATGATTGCCGATGCAGAAGACGCGATTGTTGCGGCCATCAAAAAGGCGCTGGGCGACACGGTGCAGACCGTGGAAACCCTGCCAGGCCCCTGGGATCAGGACGCGCTCACGCTGGCCTTTCGGCGCATGCCGGGGGTGTGGGTGTACTTCGATGGCGGCAAGCCTAGCGGCGGCGCCAGGCGCAACCGCCTGGAAGCCTCTTTCATGATCTACGCGGTGACCAACCACGCCAGCGGCACGCGAGAGCGCCAGCGCGGCAACAGCCGACATATCGGTGCCTACGAAATTATCGAGAAGGTGGTGCCGTCACTGACGGGCCAGCCAATGGCGGGCAGGGGCACGCTGTTCTTTGCTGGGCTGCGCGTGCTGACGCCGGCCAGCGCGCAGCGCAAGGGTGTGGCGGTCTACGAAATGGCCTTCACGCTTGAAATGGGCTTTCCCGCGCCGCTGGACAGCGCCGGCCTGGCCGACTTTGCAATTTTTAGCGGTATCCATCACGTCGGCAACGGCCCGGACACCGAGCACTATGCCGAAATTCCCACGGGCACAAAGGAGATCACACCGTGACAAAGCGATTTATCAAGCCAGCCCAACCGGGACTGGTGGTGCGCCAACCGCACAACGGCCAACCGCTTCCCGATGAGGGTGCAGAGGTCCATTGGAGCGGTCACTGGGTGCGCCGTAAGGCGGACGGCTCGATCATCGAGGCGACCGCACCCAAGAAACCCAAGGCCCAGCCTGTTGCGCCGGCCACCAACAAAAAGGAGTCTGACTGATGGCTATCAGCTCAACCGTATTCAATGAGATTCCGGCCGCGCTGCGCGTTCCTGGCTGGTACATCGAGTTTGACAACCGCCTGGCAGGCCGTGCCGTGTTCCAGGGCAAGCTGCTGGTCATTGGCCAAAAGCTGGCCGCCGGCACCGAGGCGGCGGGCAAGCTGGTGCGTGTGACCAACGAAAGCCAGGCCGACGGCTTCTTTGGTCGTGGCTCGATGCTGGCCGAAATGCTCCGGTCGATCAAGAAAGTAGATTTGTACCTGGACACCTGGGTGATCCCGCTGGAGGATGCCGAGCTGGCGGTCAAGGCGTCGGGCAGTATCGAGGTGACCGACGGCCCGACCGAGACCCGGCCCCTTGCGCTGTACATCGCTGGGTATCGTGTCTGGGTGCCAATGACTGGCGGCGATGATCCGCAGGCGGTAGCCGCTTCCATCGTGGCTGCTATCAGCGCCGATGACCGCGTGCCCGTCACGGCCGCAGTCGATGGTATTACGCCCAGCAAAGTGGTGCTCACATGCCGCTGGGGTGGCGAGACCGGCAACGATATCGACCTGCGCCACTGCGCCAAGGGTGAGACCCGCACGGCTGGCCTGGCGCTGACGTACACCGCCTTTGCTGGCGGTGCGGTCAATCCCGATATGGACCCGGTTATTGGCGCCATGGGCAGCGAGTGGTGGAACTGGCTGTGCCTGCCCTATACGGATCAGACCAGCCTGGAGGCCATCGAGGCCGAGCTGGACAGCCGCTATGGACCGATGCGCCAGATCGGCGGGCGAGCCTTTGCGGCGTTCCGTGGCAACCACGCCGCGACCGCCACCAAGGGTGGCACCCGCAACTCGCCGCACCTGTCAATCATGGGCACCAACATCATCCCGACGCCCACGTGGATCTTTGCGGCGGTCGATTCGATCGCGGCCGCCCGATCCCTGGCCATCGATCCGGCTCGCCCTTTGCAGCGCCTGGCCCTGCCTGGCGTGATGGGGCCCGCCGAGGATGTGAAGTGGATCGACTCCGAGCGCAACCTGCTGCTGTATGACGGTATCGCCACCTACACCGTGGCCACCGACGGCACCGTGCAGATTGAGCGCCAGATCACCACGTACCAGGAAAACATGGCCGGGGTGGCCGATGACAGCTATCTGGACATCAACACGCCCGAGACGCTGGAGCGCATCCGCTTCGAGCAGATCAGCCGGTTTGCCCAGAAGTATCCGCGCCACAAGCTGGCCAGCGATGAGGATCGGGATTTTTACGACCCCAGTCAGCCCATCATGACACCCAAGGTCGCTCTGGCCGAGCTGCGCGATATGTACCGCCTGACGTTCATGGGTGAGCGCGGCTGGACGCGTGACTATGCGGGCTACGTGGAAAGCCTGGCGGCCAACATCGATCCTGATGATCCGAGCCGCTTGAACGTGATCGACTCGCCGATGCTCATTGGCCAGTACCGCGTCCATGCCCAGCAAACCCAGTTCCGTCGATAAACGCTGGTTAATCGCCAGTTAATAGGAGGGTAATACCCATGAGTGCAAAAGTAACCGGGATCGCCACCATCCGCGTCGATGGCCAGGAATTCCCGACCGAGCGTGGCGCCACGCTTGATCCGGGCGGGGTGACCCGTAACACCAAAATGGCGGGCCGCCGGGTTTTCTTCAATGAGGAGCCGGTGCCGCCCACGATCGAGGCGACGGTGCTGCATACCGAAGACCTGGATCTGATCGACATCGGTCGGATCACCAATGCGACGGTGCTGTTTGAGTGCGACAACGGCCAGGACTATGTCCTGACTGGCGCATTCACCACGGCCACCGGCCAACTTAACAGCGGCGAGGGTCAGGTACGCCTGAACATGGCCGCACGTACCTGCGAGAGGCTGTAAATGGATCGTATTGACGAAACCGAATTTGTCGGGGATGAGCAGGGCCGTGTCGAGCATACCGATACGGCGGTCATTGTGACGCTGCTGGAGCCGATGACCTTCAAGCCCAGCAAGCTGGATGAGGAGCGCACGCTCGAAAAGCTCACCCTGCCCCGAAAAGTGCTTGGCAAGCACCTGAAGGTAATGGACCAGGCCAGCGGTGAGCTGGGTAAGACGCTGGCCCTGATCGCGGCCCTGGCTCGTATCCCGGTCCGTGCGGCCGAGGAGCTGGACGCACGCGACATTGATCTGATTATGGGGGTCATGGAGCCTTTTTTGCCGAAGCTCCGCGGGATTGGGCAGTTCTAGTCCGGTCTGTCGCGCTGGTGTTTGGCGGGTTCAATCCGCCGGACTTGCTGGAAATGGAAGCTGGTGACCTGGTGTGGTGGTATCGCCAGGCCGAAATTCTCACCGAGGAGATGAAAACCCATGGCTAACATGGTGACAAGTATCGTGATGCAGCTGGTGGACCGGGTGACGCGCCCGGTCCGGCGTATCCAGGCGTCGCTGTCGCGCATGTCGCAGCGGGCGGGCCTGGACCGCCTGGGCCGCTCTGCTCGCCAGGTGGGGGTGCAGTTCGGTCATGCGATCCGCCAGGCCGGTATCCTGGCAAAGCGTGTGGCAATGCTAGGCGCGGCCGGTCTGGCCGGTGCGTGGGGGGTGTCAAAATTGGTCGGCCGGGTGACCGAGGCAGGCAACGCCATCAAGGAGTCGTCCGAGCGCCTGGGCGTGGGCAGTACTTGGCTGCAGGAGTGGATATACGTCGGCCGCCAGTTTGGCGTAGAGAATGACGCCATGGTGGACGGCTTCAAGGAGCTGGGCCTGCGTGCCGATGAATTTATCATGACCGCCGGCGGCCCGGCTGCCGAGGCGTTCAAACGTCTGGGGATCGATCACAAAGATCTGCGCAAAACCAAGGGCAATACCGAGGCCATGTTCGACCTGGTCATGAATCGCTTGCGTGGTGTAACCAACTTCGCGGCCCGCCAGCGCCTGGTCGATGAGATTTTCGGCGGCTCGGGTGGCGAGCAGATGGCCGCGATGGTCAGCATGACCACCGAAGAGATCGAGAAAATGAAACGGGCCGCCCGAGACAGCGGTTCCATTTTTACCGAAGAGCAGATCGAGCAATCACGCGAGTACACCCGCCAGATGGGCGACCTGGGCCAAATGTTCTTTGGTATCCAGTTGACGGTGACCAGCAAGCTGCTGCCAGCCATTAATGAGTGGGTGCGCCGTCTGGCTGCGCTTGCCCAGGCCAACCGGGAAATGATCAGCAGCAAGATTCGCGAGGGGCTGAATCAGATTTGGCGCGCCATGCAGTCTGTAGGCCGTACCGTGTCCTGGGTTGCTGGGTTGGTTGGTGGGTATGGAAACCTACTGATCTGGGTGGGTGCGATTATGGCGGGCAAGTTCTTGCTGTCGCTTGCGCTCGTCGCCTTGAGCGTGGTTAGGCTTGGCGCCGTCCTGGTTGCTACATCGGTCAAAGGCTTGCTCTTTTTTGGAAAGAGTCTGCTGCTGGCTGGTGGCCGGTTGGTGGCGTTTGGTCGGGCTGCGCTTCTTTCCGCCGCGATGAGTGCCCGCATGGGTACGGGGCTAATCGGCCTGGCGGCGCGTGCCGTGCCGGCGGTGATCGGTGCAGTACGGGCCATGTCGCTGGCGCTGCTGACCACGCCCATAGGTTGGATCATTACCGGCATCACAGCCGTGGCGGGTATCGCGTTCCTGCTTTACAAAAACTGGGATGGTGTCGCGGCCTGGTTTGGGCAAATGTGGGAAGGCGTCAAGCGGTTCTTTAGCCAAAGCCCTGGGCAGATTGCGCAGCAGCTGCTTTCGTTTAGCCCGGCTGTGCTCATTTACCGGAACTGGGAGGGCATTACGGCCTGGTTTGGCAAGATGTGGGAAGGCGTCAAAACGTTCTTCACCGAGGGTGTCGGCGAGCTGGTCAAGCAGCTGGTGGGCTTTAATCCGGCCACGCTGCTGGGTCAGGGTGTCGATGCGGTCTTTGGCATGTTTGAAACCAAGTCACTGGCCGAGACCGGCACCAAGTGGATCAGCGGCCTGTGGGATGGCATTAAGGCGCGCTGGAGCCAGTTAACCGCCTGGCTGCGCACAAGTGTCGCGGATCTGACCAGCTGGATGCCTGACTGGGCAAAGGATCGTTTAGGTATCGGCTCCATGGCCGCGCCGGCGGCGGG
>LNAP01011630.1_pt2 | contig 28242 bp, 24 predicted proteins | sample 602601 | NCBI WGS metagenome assembly LNAP01 (sample SAMN02440304, study PRJNA202911) | soil metagenome | biome: Subtropical and temperate rainforests or woodlands; isolation source: soil samples (1 kg each in a 20% v/v slurry with milli Q water) were... ... | reverse complement strand
CACCTGCGGGGACTCAAGTGTTCTGCATACATGCGGGGTCTTGGAAGACGCCACCTGTGTTGCAGGTTTCGGCGGTCTGTCTTCGTAATACTCCAAAACCCATGACAGAAAAAAGCACTTTGACGCTTTTTTGAAGTTTATTTTGCAGAGTGACGAAAAGCCCTTGGCGGACTGCCATCACTTGTTTACAGTCGGAGATCAACCTGCAGCAAAACCCCCTCAAAAATCGCCACTTACCCAATGTTTCCGGGCTTTGGCCGTTTTCAGCGGAACCCTTCCTGACAGTCTTCCCAACCGATCCCGCTTTGCGCCGTTTGCGTGATCAGCCAGGGCAACGCCGTTTTCACCCCGTCCTGTTTCACATTGAAATTGATTACCCCATGGCGCCACAGCAGCATCAGGGTCAACACCCGTTGCGCACTCTGGCTGCCCTTGAGCTTGCCCGCGCCGTCCTGGGCATCGATATCCCACAAGGCGACCTGCAACCCCTGGGCTTTGAAGAAAGCGCCGGCGTCGGCGCGACGCTGGCCATCGGGCGGGCGAAACAGGGGGACGAAGTTCTCCGGCAGTTTGTTCCTGGCCAGCTCGACGCTGCGGCGTACCGAGTCCTGCCAGTCCTGCCAATGGCTGTGGGAGCGAAACTCCCAGCCCTGCACACCGACGCACTGGTTTGACCAGTTCGCTTGCAGACTGGTCCCCGGGCGCTCGCCCAGGCGCGCCTGGAGGTCCTTGCCGAGCACGAAGAACGTGCCGCTCAGGTTGGCCTTGCGCAAGTACCCGGCGACCCAGTCGGTATTGTCCGGCACGGCATTGGCGGCGCTGTCGAACGTCAACAGGAACAGCCGGTCATGCATCGCGTCGCCATTGCGCTCATAGTCTCCAAAATGATCGACTTCACTGCTGGTTTGCGGAAACAGTGCCGCCTTGCGCAGTTGCTCATCCAGGTACTGGGTGTGGAACAGGCGACTTGGTTCGGCCCAGCGTATGTAGTAGCTGTCTTCGCTGAGCTGGAACTTGCCCGCCTGCTCGCGCAAGGTGGCCATGTCCTCGACCAGGAAACAGAAGGAGGCATCCTGGTCGCAACTCTGTTGGGCGAAGTTGTAGTTGGCCAACAGGCGTTGCCATAGACGCTGGCGAACACGATTGACCGACTCCAGGTTGATCGTGCGCAGGCCCAGGCGTTGCGCCAGTGCCGCTTCGTCCAGGGATTCACTGGCCAGCAGCACACGGGCGAACATGAGGATTTCGGCACGCGACGCGACATCGAACAGGGTCGGGTTGTCGAGCTTTTCCGGCCAGGTGCTGCGATCCAGCGTGGCCACTTCACCTGGCGCCGCCATGACGCCGAAGCTCAGCAGCCAGGCGCTGAGCAGAAAAACGATACGCAATGGGATGTCTCCATAACCAGGCCCGGGCGGCACTATAGCTGATCCAACCTGCCCCCTGATGATCGTTCCCACGCTCTGCGTGGGAACGATCAATGTGGGAGCGGGCTTGCTCCCACAGGTTATGTGTGTAGCCACCTATCACCTATCACACCCATAGCTGGAGTCAACGATGACAACCCCCTAGAATCGCCGCCACGATTAAAGGAGACGACTTCATGCTGATGGTGATTTCCCCCGCCAAGACCCTTGATTACGAAACACCGCCGGCGACCCAGCGCTTTACCCAGCCGCAGTACCTCGACCACTCCCAGGAACTGATCCAGCAATTGCGCGACCTGACCCCGACGCAGATCAGCGAGTTGATGCACGTTTCCGACAAGATCGGCGGGCTCAACGCCGCCCGATTTGGCAGCTGGACACCCGCCTTTACCCCGGCCAACGCCAAGCAGGCCTTGCTGGCCTTCAAAGGCGACGTCTACACCGGGCTCAATGCACAAACCTTCAGCGAAGCCGACTTCGACTACGCCCAGCAACATCTACGCATGCTTTCCGGCCTGTATGGCCTGCTGCGCCCCTTGGACCTGATGCAACCGTACCGCCTGGAAATGGGCACTAAACTGGCCAACGCCCGGGGCAAGGACCTGTATGCCTTCTGGGGCACGCGTATCAGCGAGTGGTTGAACGAAGCCCTGGCCGATCAGGGCGATGACGTGCTGCTCAACCTGGCCTCCAACGAGTATTTCTCGGCGGTCAAGCGCAGCGCCTTGAAGGCACGCATCATCAACACCGACTTCAAGGACCTGAAGAACGGTCAGTACAAGATCATCAGCTTCTACGCGAAAAAGGCCCGGGGCATGATGAGCCGCTTCATCATCGAAGAGCGCATCAACGATCCGGCAGACTTGAAAAAGTTTGACGTTGAAGGCTATCGGTACAGTGCCGAACAGTCTAAACCAGACAGTCTGGTGTTCCTGCGCGACCACACTTCAGAGTAAGCAACTGATCGGTGCGCGACTCATGAGCTGTCGCGCACCGATGCCTGATCGTCCGACAATCCCCCGCCCCATTCGTCGATCCTTTGACGCCAAAAAACCAACACCCAATTTGCTAACTTTTGTTTCACTGGACGTCAGTGATTTTTTTTGTAGTGGCACTGAAAATTTTTCTCAGTAGTGGCACAAAACTACCAGACAGGACATTGAGCCAATATATAAAGGGCCAAATCGCAAGTGCTATCAATATGAGAGCAGTGCCATCTTTCTCAATATTTCAAGAAATTTCAAAATTCGCGATGGGTGGGCTGGAACTATGTCCAAATGCGTAGCTCATACCACCTGTAACGAATCTCTCAATGCGTGTACGAGATAACTTACGCAGAGAAGAGATCTACGCAGCCAAGTTGTCATATTAACTTTGGCAGACTGATCTCTGATTTGGGCAACACATTAAGGACTGGAGATACGCATATCACTATCCCTTACAAGGCCAAGGCTGCGCCCCCTATAAACGTGCTTCCCTGAGCACCCAACCGCTTGATTTACAGGCCTCACGGCCTGGCTTTGAGCGCGCAAGACCTTTGCCCATTGTCTTCTGACTGGAAGACCGGCTGCATGGCAAGGCACATCAGAACAATAAGGCCTAGTTGCGCACACTTTGAGTGAACTGTTTAGACACTCGAAACTTTGAATGCCTGCACGCGACACTGTGGCGCCTATAAGCCGTAGTTGCCCGTGCACTATGACCGCTGAACACCCTTAACTTCGGCCAACTAATGGCCCGATGAAAACAGGCTTGATAATAGAGAGGTAATTGCGATGCGCATCAGCATATTTGGTTTGGGTTACGTTGGCGCCGTCTGTGCCGGTTGCCTGTCTGCACGGGGCCATGACGTCGTTGGCGTCGATGTTGCCAAAGACAAGATCGATATGATCAACGCCGGCAAATCGCCGATCGTTGAACCGGGCCTGGGCGAACTTCTGGCGCAGGGAATCGAGACTGGCCGTCTGCGCGGCACGACCAACTTCGCCGAGGCGATTCGCGATACCGACCTGTCGATGATTTGCGTCGGCACGCCGAGCAAGAAGAACGGCGACCTGGAACTGAACTACATCGAGGCCGTGTGCCGCGAGATCGGTTTTGTCCTGCGCGACAAGACTACCCGTCACACTATCGTGGTCCGCAGCACCGTTCTGCCGGGTACCGTGGCAAACGTTGTCATCCCGATTCTCGAAGACTGCTCCGGCAAGAAGGCCGGTGTCGATTTCGGTGTCGCGGTCAACCCTGAGTTCCTGCGTGAAAGCACCGCGATCGCCGACTACGACCAACCGCCAATGACCGTCATCGGCGAGTTCGACAAGGCCTCGGGCGACGTCCTGCAATCGCTGTACGAAGAACTCGACGCGCCGATCATCCGTTGCCGAAATGATCAAGTACACCTGCAACGTGTGGCACGCCACCAAGGTGACCTTCGCCAACGAGATCGGCAACATCGCCAAGGCCGTCGGCGTCGATGGTCGTGAAGTGATGGACGTGGTTTGCCAGGACAAGACCCTGAACCTGTCCCAGTACTACATGCGCCCAGGCTTCGCCTTCGGCGGCTCCTGCCTGCCCAAGGACGTGCGCGCCCTGACCTACCGCGCCGGTTCCCTGGACGTCGAAGCACCGCTGCTCAACTCGCTGATGCGCAGTAACGAGTCCCAGGTGCAGAACGCCTTCGACATCGTGTCCAGCCACGACAAACGCAAAGTCGCGCTGCTGGGCCTGAGCTTCAAGGCCGGCACCGACGACCTGCGCGAGAGCCCATTGGTTGACCTGGCAGAAATGCTGATCGGCAAGGGCTACGACCTGAGCATCTACGACAGCAACGTCGAGTACGCCCGTGTCCACGGTGCGAACAAGGACTACATCGAGTCGAAGATCCCGCACGTCTCGTCCTTGCTCAATTCCGACTTCGACGCGGTGATCAACAACTCCGACGTGATCATCCTCGGCAACCGTGACGAGAAATTCCGCGCCCTGGTGCAGAACGTCCCGCACGGCAAGCAAGTGATCGACCTGGTCGGCTTCATGTCCAAGGCCACCAGCACGGATGGCCGGGCTGAAGGCATTTGCTGGTAACCGGCGGGTTGTAAGCGCTTCAAGCTGATCGCCAGCAAGCCGGCTCCTACAGATCACCGCAAATCTGTAGGAGCTGGCTTGCCAGCGATGGCGTACCTGAGATCGCCATCGCCGACAAGCCGGCTCCTACAGGGGCGCGAGACTTGCAACTGACTTTAGGATTCCGATTATGCACAGGCTAAAGAACGGCCTACTCCAGGCCGCCGGTTGGCTGTTTTATCTAAGTTTACTGATGGGCATCGCCATGGCGCTGCCTGTGTCCACGTTCGACTCCGAGTCGAAGGACTTCATTTTCCTGATCGGTATCGTCGGTATCTGGCGCTACTCGATGGGTGCCACGCACTTCCTGCGCGGCATGCTGTTCCTGTACGTGGTCTATCCGCACCTGCGGCGCAAAGTGCGCAAGCTGGGCAAGGCGGCGGACCCGTCCCACGTATTTTTGATGGTCACCAGTTTCCGTATCGACGCCCTGACCACCGCGCAGGTCTACAGCTCAGTGATCCGCGAAGCGATCGACTGCGAGTTGCCGACCACCGTGGTCTGCTCCATCGTCGAAATGTCCGATGAACTGCTGGTCAAGAGCCTGTGGAGCCGGATGAATCCGCCTGCCCGGGTGAAGCTCGACTTCGTGCGCATTCCCGGTACAGGCAAGCGCGATGGCCTGGCTTTCGGTTTCCGCGCCATCTCCCGTCACCTGCCGGACGACCGCGCCGTGGTGGCCGTGATCGATGGCGATACCGTGCTCGGCGAAGGCGTCGTGCGCAAGACCGTGCCGTGGTTCCAGCTGTTCGGCAACGTCGGTGGCCTGACCACCAACGAATTCTGCGAAGTGCGCGGCGGCTACATCATGAGCGAGTGGCACAAGCTGCGTTTCGCCCAGCGTCACATCAACATGTGCTCGATGGCCCTGTCCAAGCGCGTGCTGACCATGACCGGGCGGATGTCGGTGTTCCGTGCCACCGTGGTCACCAACCCGGAATTCATCGCCGACGTGGAAAGCGACTCGCTGCAACACTGGCGCCTGGGTCGTTTCAAGTTCCTCACCGGCGACGACAAGTCCAGCTGGTTCAGCCTGATGCGCCTGGGCTACGACACCTTCTACGTGCCTGATGCCGCGATCAACACCGTCGAGCATCCTCCGGAAAAGAGCTTCATCAAGGCCAGTCGCAAGCTGATGTTCCGCTGGTACGGCAACAACCTGCGGCAGAACTCCCGCGCACTCGGCCTGGGGGTCAAGCGCCTCGGTGCGTTCACATCCGTGGTGTTGTTCGATCGTGGACCTCGCTGCTGGGCCTGACCGTGGCGTTGATCGCCAGCTTCAAGTACGGCACCGCGTTCATCCTGGTGTACCTGCTGTGGATCGGCATCACCCGCCTGATCCTGACCCTGCTGCTGTCGTGCTCCGGCCACCGGATCGGTCCAGCCTACCCAGCGATTCTCTATTACAACCAGATCGTTGGCGCACTGGTGAAGATCTACGTGTTCTTCCGCCTCGACCAACAGTCCTGGACTCGCCAGCCCACTGCCCTGACCCGTGATCTCGCCAGCTTTCAACGTTGGTTCAACACCTGGTCGTCTCGGACCATGACCTTCTCCGCCGGCAGCATCTTTGTCGCCGTGCTGCTGATGATGGTCTGACCGCCCCCTTTTTGAATTAACCAGGAAATCGCCTTTATGAATACCGCCGTCAACGCCAACGTAGTGCACGAATCCGAAGCCCAGCGCCAACACGCCCGCGTGAAAATCCCGGCCAAGCTGCGTTTCTTCGGCCCTGACCGGACCCCGGTCGAGGCGCGAGTGATCGACCTTTCCGCCGGTGGCCTGGCCTTCAACGCCGGGCAACTGCCACTGAAAGTCGGCGACAAGTACAAGGCCCGACTGCAATTCGTCATCGACAACCTTGGCCTGGCCATGGACGTGGAATTGCAGGTACGTTCCTGCGATCGCGAGACCGGTCGCACCGGTTGCCAGTTCCAGAACCTGGAGCCGCAAGACATTTCGACCTTGCGCCACCTGATCACGTCGCACCTGGCCGGCGACATCGTCACCATCGGCGAAGTGCTGGCGACCCTGCAGCGCGACAACTTCACCAAGGCGCGCAAGAACAAGGATGGCGGTCACGGCATGAGCGCCTTCGGGCGCATGAAAGCGGTGACCTTCAGCCTGGGGATTTTTGTCGTCGGCCTGGCGGCGTTCGGCTTCATCTTCAAGTCGGTGTACGGCATGTACTTTGTCAGCCACGCCCAGGCGGGCATTGTCAGCGTGCCGGGTGTGAACATCACCATGCCCCGCGACGGCACCGTGCAGAGCCTGGTGAAAGCTGATGGCGTTGCCGCCAAAGGCGCGCCGCTGGCAACCTTCAGCACCAGCATGCTCGACGTGCTCAAAGGTCACCTGGAAGACGATCAACTGGCCCCGGCCAAGGTTGCAGAGCTCTTCGGCAAGCAAATGACGGGCACCCTGACGTCGCCTTGCGATTGCATCGTGGCCCAGCAAATGGTGTCCAACGGTCAATACGCCAGCAAGGGTGACGTGATCTTCCAGCTGGTGCCACGCAACACCGAAGCCAACGTCGAGGCGCGCTTCTCCTATCGCCAGTTCAGCGACGTATTGCCGGGCACCCCGGTGCGCTTCCAGATCGCCGGCGAAGACAAGACCCGCACCGGCAAAATCGTCAGCAGCACCAGCCTGAAAAGCGCCGACCTGTCCTCCGACATCCGCGTACTGATCCAGCCTGACGAAGCCCTGGGCAGCAACCTGGCCGGCCGTCCCGTGGAAGTTAACAGCGACCGTGGCCCTAACCTGAACTGGCTGATCGATAAAGCCATGGCTGCTGGTCTGTAACCGGAGGACATGCCTGTGACGATTCCACCAATCCTCAGAACACCAAAAGCCCTGTGGGAGCGAGCCTGCTCGCGAAGGGCTCAGCGCGGTCTGTCTGATGCACCAAGTGGTCTGCTTCGCGAGCAGGCTCGCTCCCACATGGGATCTCTGTGTGCAGTAGCATTGGCAGTCAGCCTGGCGGGTTGCGCCGGCCTGCCCGACCAGCGCCTGGCCAACGAAGCGCTCAAGCGTGGCGATACCGCCACCGCGGCGGCGAACTACCAGCAACTGGCGGAGCTGGGCTACAGCGAAGCCCAGGTCGGCCTGGCCGATATTCAGGTCGACAGCCGCGACCCGGCGCAGATGAAACAGGCCGAGGCGACCTACCGCGCCGCCGCCAGCGTTTCACCGCGTGCCCAGGCACGCCTGGGTCGCCTGCTGGTGGCCAAACCTGGTTCAACCGAAGCTGAACAGCACGAAGCCGAAGGCCTGTTGAAAAAGGCCTCGGCCGCCGGTGAAGGCAACACCCTGATCCCGTTGGCGATGCTGTATCTGCAATATCCGCACAGCTTCCCCAACGTCAATGCGCAACAGCAGATCAGCCAATGGCGCGCCGAAGGCAAACCGGAAGCGGGTCTGGCGCAGGTGCTGCTCTATCGCACCCAAGGCACCTACGACCAGCATCTCGATGAAGTCGAAACGGTCTGCAAAGCCGCGCTCAACACCACCGACATCTGCTACGTCGAACTGGCCACGGTCTACCAGAAACAAGGTAAACCGGAACAACAGGCCGAGCTGATCAAGCAGATGCAGGCGGCGCACAGTCGCGGCACCGTCTCCGCCCAGCGGGTGGACAGTGTGGCTCGCGTGCTCGGCGATGCGAGCCTGGGCAAGACCGACGAAAAAACCGCGCAGTCGCTGCTCGAAGAGATCGCCCCCGGCTACCCCGCTTCCTGGGTCAGCCTGGCGCAACTGCTCTATGACTTCCCGGAACTTGGCGATGTCGACCAGATGATGAAGTACCTGGACAACGGCCGCGCCGCTGACCAACCGCGCGCCGAGCTGCTGCTGGGCAAGCTCTACTACGAAGGCAAGATGGTCCCGGCCGACGCCAAGGTCGCCGAGGAACACTTCCAGAAAGCAGTCGGCCGCGAAATCGCCGCCGATTACTACCTCGGCCAGATCTATCGCCGTGGCTACCTGGGCAAGGTCTACCCGCAGAAGGCCCTCGACCACCTGCTGACCGCTGCGCGCAATGGCCAGAACAGTGCCGACTTCGCCATCGCCCAACTGTTTTCCCAAGGCAAAGGCACCAAGCCTGACCCACTCAATGCGTACGTGTTCAGCCAGCTCGCCAAGGCCCAGAACACCCCGCAAGCCACCGAGCTTGCGCAAACACTTGAAGCCCAACTGCCACCTGCGCAGCTGGCCCAGGCCCAACGCCTGTTGAAACAGGAACAGGCCGTTCGCGGCAACTTGAGCCAGAACACGCTGCAACTGCACGCCCTGCAAGAAGAAGACGGCGAGGAATCCCTATGAAGTTGAATCCATTCATGAAGGCCGGTATCGGCCTGACGTTCGCGCTGATCTGGTCCTGCCCGACACTGGCGGCGATGACAGAAGAAACCAAGAACTACGGCCTGGACGTGAAAATCACCGGCCAGTCCGAGGACGACCGTGACCTCGGCACCCAGAGTGGCGGCGACGTCAACGGCCTGGGCCTGGACTTGCGCCCTTGGGTGTATGGCGAGAGCGGCGCGTGGAGCGCGTATGCCATGGGCCAGGCCGTGACGTCAACGGACATCATCGAGACCGACACCTTGCAGGAATCCGCCAGCGATGGCACGCAGAATACCGACAACAGCGACCGCAAAACCAAGAAGAACTACCTGGCGATGCGCGAGTTCTGGGTCGGCTACAGCGGCTTCACGCCCTACCCCGGCGAGATCCTCAAACTCGGTCGCCAGCGTCTGAACAACGATGACGGTCAATGGCGTGACACCAACATCGAAGCCCTGAACTGGACCTTCGACACCACGCTGTTGCGCGCCAACGCCGGTATCGCCGAACGCTTCAGCGAGTACCGCACCGACCTCAAGGAACTGGCACCCAAGGACAAGGACCGCCTGCACGCCTACGCCGATGCCGAATACCAGTGGACACCAGGTCATTGGGCCGGCATCCGCGGTCATCACACCCACGATGACGGCAAGCTGGACTACGCGCAGCCAGGGGTTGCCAGTGATTCGCTGGACAAGAAACAGAACGGCGACATCAGTTGGCTGGGCCTGCAGGCCAACAGCGACGCCTATAACTGGCGCAACACCAACACCTTCAACTACTGGGGCAGCATCACCGGCATGAGTGGCGACCGCGATACGGTCAACCCGCTGAACGCCGATGGAACCGCCCCCGCGCAACCCAAGAGCAGCGGCAATGTCGATGGCTGGGCTACCGACCTCGGTGTACGCCTGCGCCTGGATCCGCAATGGCAGGTCGGTGCCGCCTACGCCCGTGCCAGCGCCGATTACGAACAGAACGGCCTGGAAAGCAACCGCTCGAACTACACCGGTACCCGCTCGCGGGTGCACCGTTTCGGCGAAGCCTTCCGTGGCGAAATGAACAACATGCAATCGGCCACGCTGTTCGGTTCATGGATGCTCAACGACGAATACGACGCCAGCCTGATCTACCACAAATTCTGGCGTGTCGACGGTAACAAGCCGATCACCAGCGACGGCATTGACGCAGTGCAGAACAACACCGACGACGTTACCGGCGCCGTACTGTCCAGCACCTCCCTGCCGCTCAACGATGGCGACAAAGACCTCGGCCAGGAAATGGATCTGGTAGTCACCAAGTACTTCAAGCAAGGCCTGTTGCCGGCGGCGTTGAGCCAGAAGATCGATGAACCTTCGGCCCTGGTGCGCTTCCGCGGCGGTGTGTTCAAACCGGGCGATGCCTATGGCAAAGAAGTCGATTCGTACATGCACCGCGCGTTCGTCGACGTGGTCTGGCGCTTCTGATGCACATTGCGAAGGGAGTCTCCCAGATGAATCATCAAGCCATGAAAGGCTCGATCAGCCTGTTGGCCGGCGCGTTGCTACTGGCCAGCGCGGCCAGCTTCGCCAACGCAGCGCAGGCCAATGTGGAGTCGGCGGCGCCTCAAGCAACCAAGCCGGTCACCATGGCCAAGGGACTGCAACACGCCAGGACCTACACCGTCAGCAGCGCGCCGGTCGCGCCGCTGGAGTTGGCCAAGCCGAAACTGCCGGACACCTCGGGCTACACCGCCGAGGCGATCGCCGCGAAAATCGTGCGCACAAAGGCCGGCAAGATCAGCGTGCGCCGGATGATGCAAGAGAACGCCCTGAAGGACTTCATCGGTGGCGACAACAAGATGGCCGAGTGGGTGGTGCGTCAGCACGGCATCCCACAGGCGATCTTCGTCGACGACGGCTACATGAACCTCAAGGACCTGGCCAAGAAGCTGCCCAAGCAGTACTTCAGCGAAACTTCGCCGGGCGTATTCCTGGCCAGATTGCCGATCGTCGTGGGTGAGAAAGGCATCCTGGAAATCGACCAACAGACCCAGGAACTGCGCCTGTCCCAGGAGGCCGGTTCGTTCCTGGTCAACGACGGACAGTTGTTCGTGCGTGATACCAAGGTCACTGGCTGGAGCGAGAAGGCGAACGGCCCGGCGGCCTTCAAGTCGCCCAAGGAATTCCGCCCGTTCCTGCTGGCCTGGGGTGGCACCGAGACCTACATCGCCAACAGCAAGATGGCCAGTTTCGGCTACGCCAACAGTAAGTCCTACGGTGTGAGTATTTCCCAGTACACGCCGAACATGGCGAAGGTGCTCAAGCGTCCTGAACCGACCGGCTGGATCATCGGTTCCGAATTCTCGGACATGTGGTACGGCTTCTACTGCTACGAAACCCGCGATTTCGTGGTCAAGGGCAACACCTACAAGGACAACATCGTCTACGGCATTGACCCGCATGACCGTTCCCATGGCCTGATCATTGCCGACAACACGGTGCATGGCACGAAGAAGAAGCACGGGATCATCATTTCCCGTGAGGTCAACGACAGCTTCATCTTCAACAACCGCAGCTACGACAACAAGTTGTCGGGCATCGTGATCGACCGTAACAGCATCAACAACCTGATCGCCTACAACGAGATCTACCAGAACCACACCGACGGCATCACTCTCTACGAGAGTGGCGACAACCTGCTGTGGGGCAACAAGGTGATCAGCAACCGGCGCCATGGCATCCGCGTTCGTAACAGCGTGAACATCCGCCTCTACGAAAACATCGCCATGGCCAACGGCCTGACCGGCGTCTACGGGCACATCAAGGACCTGAGCGACACCGACCGTGACATCAAGCTCGACCCGTTCGACGCCCAGGTGTCGCTGATCGTGGTCGGCGGTGAACTGGCGGCCAACGGCAGTGGCCCGCTGTCCATCGACTCGCCGTTGAGCGTCGAGTTGTATCGCGTGTCCATGCTCGCACCGACCAAAACCAGCGGCATCAGCTTCACGGGGATCCTCGGCGAGCGCCAGGATGAAATTCTCGACCTGCTGGTGCGCCAGCAGAAAGCCGGTCGAACGCCAGACCGAAATGCAGGACTGAGGATAATTTTATGCACCCACACTTGATCAAATTACTCAGCCTGTCGGCCCTGACCGCCGGCATTCTCGCCGCCAGCGGCGGTGTGCGAGCAGACGATGCTGCCGGTAACGTAAGTCCACCGAAATTCAGCGCCGAACCGTGCTGCAGCCTGTGCCCCGCGGCCCACGATCCGAAGAACTACACCACGCGCTACCAGCAGAACTTCACCACCCTGGTGCAGGCTCAAGGCGACTGGTTGTTTCGTACCCAGGAAGACTTGCGCACCGAATTCGACACCACGCCCGCCGGCTACAAGCGCATGAAGCAACTGCACGATGCGTTCAAGAGCAAAGGCGTGGAACTCGTGGTGGTTTATCAACCCACCCGTGGCCTGGTGAACCGCAACAAGTTGAACCCGGCAGAGAAAGCCAGCTTCGACTTCGACAAGGCATTGAAGAACTACAAGACCATGCTCGGCCGCTTCGCGCAGATGGGTTACGTGGTGCCGGACCTGTCGCCGCTGACCAACGAACAGCTGCCCGAGACCCTGCCCGCCCACGACTTCTACTTCCGTGGCGACCAGCACTGGACGCCTTATGGCGCGCAGCGCACGGCGAAAATCGTGGCCGAGAAGGTCAAGCAGATTCCGGCCTTCGCCGACATTCCCAAGCGTGAATTCGAGACCCACAAGTCGGGTCGCATGGGCAAGAACGGAACGTTGCATAACATGGCCGGTCAACTCTGTGGCACCAGCTATGCGGTCCAGTACATGGATCAATTCACCACCGAACCCAAGGGTGAGGCAGGTGATGGCGATCTGTTCGGCGAATCCGGCAATCCGCAGATCACCCTGGTCGGCACCAGTCACAGCGGCAAGAACTACAACTTCTCCGGTTTCCTCGAAGAGGCCATCGGCGCCGATGTGCTCAACGTAGCCTTCCCCGGCGGCGGCCTGGAAGGTTCGATGCTGCAGTACCTGGGCAGCGACGAGTTCCAGAAGACTCCACCGAAAATTCTCATCTGGGAATTCTCGCCGCTCTATCGCCTGGACCAGGAAACCATCTACCGCCAGATGATGGCGCTGCTGGACAACGGTTGCGAAGGCAAGGCTGCACAGTTGTCCGGCAGCACCACCCTGAAACCTGGCAAGAACGAACTGATGGTCAACAGCAAAAACCTGAATCTGCAAAACAGCAGTCACCAGGTCGACATCCGCTTCGCCGACACCTCGGTGAAAACCCTGCAAGCCACCCTCTGGTACATGAACGGGCGCCACGAGGACATCAAGATCGAAAAACCGGAAACTTCCGACACCGACGGGCGTTTCGCCTTCGAGTTGCGCACGGACGAAGACTGGGCCTCGCAGAATCTGCTGGCCGTCGAAATCCAGGGGCCTGAAAAAGCAGGCGCCGCGCCACAGAAAGTCGAAGCGAAAGTCTGCAAACGCAACGTATTCCCGGACGCTGGGCAACGTACCGCTTCAGCCGGGCAATGAGGTCTGCTATGCGAAATCCGAACTTGAAAAAACTGTTGGCGCCGACGCTTTTGAGCCTGGCGATGTTCGCCGGCGCAACTCAAGCCGCGGCGCCATTGCGTCCGCCGCAGGGTTACTTCGCGCCCATCGAGAAAGTCAAAGCCGGCGACAAGAGCGAAGGCTGTGACCGTACACCGGCTCGCTGCAATTTCGCAGCAAGTACGAAGGCTCGGACAAAGCGCGTTCAACGCTGAACGTGCAATCGGAAAAAGCCTTTCGTGACAGCACCGCCGACATCACCAAGATCGAGCGCGGTACCAGCAAGCGCGTCATGCAGTTCATGCGCGATGGTCGTCCGGAACAGCTGGAATGCACGTTGAACTGGTTGACTGCATGGGCCAAGGCGGATGCCTTGATGTCCAAGGACTTCAACCACACCGGCAAGTCGATGCGCAAATGGGCATTGGGCAGCATGGCGTCTTCGTACATCCGCCTGAAATTCTCCGACTCCCGTCCGCTGGCCAACCATCAGCAGGAGTCGCAGCTGATTGAGGCCTGGTTCAGCAAGATGGCCGATCAGGTGGTCAGCGACTGGGACAACCTGCCGCTGGAAAAAACCAACAACCACTCGTACTGGGCAGCCTGGTCGGTGATGGCAACGTCCGTCGCCACCAACCGCCGCGACCTGTTCGACTGGGCCGTCAAGGAATACAAGGTCGGCGTCAATCAGGTCGACGCCCAGGGATTCTTGCCCAACGAACTCAAGCGCCAGCAACGGGCGCTGGCCTATCACAACTACGCCCTGCCGCCGCTGGCGATGATCGCCAGTTTCGCCCAGGTCAATGGCGTGGATCTGCGCCAGGAAAACAACAGCGCGCTCAAGCGCCTGGGTGATCGCGTGCTGGCCGGGGTGAAAGATCCTGACGAGTTCGAAGAAAAGAACGGCAAGGAACAGGACATGACCGACCTGAAGGTCGACTCGAAATTCGCCTGGCTCGAACCGTTCTGCACGCTCTACACCTGCTCGCCGGATGTGCTGGAGAAGAAGCACAAGATGCAACCGTTCAAGACCTTCCGCCTCGGCGGTGACCTGACCAAGGTCTATGACCCGGCGAACGAGAAGGGTAACAAAGGCAGTTGAGTCAACGCTGATCGTTCCCACGCTCTGCGTGGGAATGCAGCCCGTGACGCTCCGCGTCACATGCCGAAGCGGACGCAGAGCGTCCATTGAGGCATTCCCACGCAGAGCGTGGGAACGATCATGTATCTCTCCGGATTTTGCGGGGGGTTTGGGGGGGCCGTTGGCCCTTGAATGTAGTTTCAGACAAGGAGAGATCGGGATGGTGTTTTCATCCAACGTGTTCCTGTTTTTGTTCTTGCCGATCTTTCTCGGCTTGTACTACTTGAGCGGGCAACGCTATCGCAATTTGCTGCTGCTGATTGCCAGCTATATGTTCTACGCCTGGTGGCGTGTGGACTTCCTCGCACTGTTCGCGGCGGTCACGCTGTGGAACTACTGGATCGGCCTGAAAGTCGGTGCCGCCGGCGTCAGGACCAAACCGGCGCAGCGCTGGCTGCTGCTGGGCGTTGCCGTCGACCTGTGTATCCTCGGCTACTTCAAGTACGCCAACTTCGGCGTCGACAGCATCAACGCCATGATGACCTCGGTCGGTCTTGAGCCATTCATCCTGACCCACGTGCTGCTGCCGATCGGTATCTCGTTCTACATCTTCGAGTCCATCAGCTACATCATCGACGTCTACCGTGGTGATACCCCGGCGACTCGCAACCTGATCGACTTCGCAGCGTTCGTGGCGATCTTCCCGCACCTGATCGCCGGTCCCGTGTTGCGTTTTCGCGACCTGGCCGACCAGTTCAACAACCGCACCCATACCCTCGACAAGTTCTCCGAGGGCTGCACGCGGTTCATGCAGGGTTTCATCAAGAAGGTCTTCATCGCCGACACCCTCGCGGTGGTGGCTGACCATTGCTTCGCCCTGCAAAACCCGACCACGGGTGATGCCTGGCTCGGCTACACCGCGCAGTTGTACTTCGACTTCTCCGGCTACAGCGACATGGCCATCGGCCTGGGCTTGATGATGGGTTTCCGCTTCATGGAAAACTTCAAGCAGCCGTACATCAGCCAGTCAATCACCGAGTTCTGGCGCCGCTGGCACATCAGCCTGTCGACCTGGCTGCGTGACTACCTGTACATCACCCTGGGCGGTAACCGCAAAGGCACGCTGACCACCTATCGCAACCTGTTCCTGACCATGCTGCTCGGTGGCCTTTGGCACGGTGCGAACATCACCTACATCGTCTGGGGTGCGTGGCACGGCATGTGGCTGGCGATCGAGAAAGCCATCGGCCTGAACACTTCGCCGCGCAGCTTCAACCCGATCCGCTGGGCACTGACCTTCCTGCTGGTGGTGATGGGCTGGGTGATCTTCCGTGCGGAAAACCTGCACGTGGCCGGTCGCATGTACGGCGCCATGTTCAGCTTCGGCGAATGGTCGCTGTCGGAACTCAACCAGGCCAGCCTCACCGGCTTGCAGATCGCAACCCTGATCGTGGCCTACGTAACCCTGGCGTTCTTCGGCCTGCGTGATTTCTACAGCAATCAGCCACCGGTCAAGACCAAGCCTGCGGTGAACGTCGATGCAGACGGTCCGGCCGCCGCAACAGCCGGCACGATCAAAGCCGTGCCTGGGGATAACCCGGCGAGCATCCACCAGCCTGGCTACACCGTCGGCGTCGAAGCCCAGGTGCAACCGGCCTACTGGACTGCTGACTGGTCACGCTACGCAATGCGTGCCCTGGTGCTGCTGCTGTTCATCGCCTCGATTCTCAAACTCTCGGCGCAAAGCTTCTCGCCGTTCCTTTACTTCCAGTTCTGAGGGATCTGACCATGACCCGCTCATTACGCATCTTCTACATCGCCCTGTTCCTGGTGACGCTGCTGGCCCTGGGCCTGTGGTCGGTCCGCAGCTTCCTCGGCTTCAGCACCAACGCCGATGCGACAGTGCTCAACGGCCGCTGGACCAAGGCCGTGGAGACGCACTACGACGAGGAATTCCCGATCAAGCGCCTGGGCACCAACCTCTGGGCCGCGCTGGATTTCAAACTGTTCAACGAAGGTCGTCCTGGCGTTGTGCTCGGTCGCGACCAGTGGCTGTACAGCGATGAAGAATTCCATCCGGTCGTCAACGAAGAGCTGAACCTGCAAGGCAACTACGCGCTGGTCGAAGGCGTGCGTCAGACCCTGAAGGACAAAGGCGTGAAACTGGTGATGGCGGTGGTTCCGGCCAAGGTGCGCCTGTACCCGGAACACCTGGGTGAGGCGAAACCGGCCAGCATCCACGCCAACCTCTACCAGGACTTCCACAAGCGCCTGGCCGCTGACCGCATCCTTGCCCCTGATTTGCTGGGCCCCTTGCAAGCGGCCAAAAACGACGGCAAGCAAGTGTTCCTGCGTACCGACACCCACTGGACCCCGGAAGGCGCCGAGGTTGCCGCCGATCGCCTGGCCAAGACCATTGCCGACAAGTACCCGCTGAGCGGCGAACCGCAAGACTTCGTCACCGAGCCTGCGGAAAAAATCACCCACAAAGGCGACCTGCGCCTGTTCCTGCCGCTGGACCCGCTGTTCGAAAACCTGATGCCGGCGCAAGAGCCTTTGCAGAAGCGCAACACCGTTGCCGCGCAAGACCAGCCGGCTGGTGACGATGCCCTGTTCGCCAACACCGAAGTACCGGTTGCGCTGATCGGCACCAGCTACAGCGCCAACCCGAACTGGAACTTCGTCGGCGCGCTGAAACAAGCCCTGCGCAGCGACGTGGTCAGTTACGCCGAAGACGGCCACGGCCCGATCCTGCCGATGCTCAGCTACCTCAAGAGCGACGCATTCAAGAACAGCCCGCCACAAGTGCTGATCTGGGAATTTCCTGAACGTTATCTGCCTGTGAACAACGAAATCGGCGACGCCGACCCGCAGTGGGTCGCAGAGCTTAAACAAGCCGGTGCCCGCCAACAAAACGTAGCCGCAAACACTAAATCCGAGACGCCCGACCGGGCGCAAAACTGAAAGAGAGAGGTAATACCATGACTTTCAAGACTACTCCTCGCCGTCTCGCCAAGACTTTTGCTCTGGTTGCTGGTATGAGCGTGCTTTCGATGCAAGCGTTCGCCGCTGGCGACGCCGCGCTGTACGGCCCGACCGCACCGAAAGGCTCGTCCTTCGTGCGCATCTACAACGCCAGTAACGCCGAAGTCAGCGCCACCGTCGGCAGCACCAACCTGAGCGATGTCGCGCCACTGTCCAGCAGCGACTTCAGCTTCATGCCGGGCGGTGACTACAGCGCCAAGGTCGGCAGCCAGACGCTGCCGGTGAAACTGGCCGGCGACCACTATTACACCCTGGTCAACAACGCCAGCGGCGCCCCGCAACTGATCGAAGAGCCGCCGTTCCGGAACAAGCAGAAATCCCTGGTACGCGTGCAGAACCTCAGCGACAAGGCGCTGACCCTGAAAACCGCCGACGGCAAGACCGACGTGGTCCCGAACGTGGCCGCCAAGGGCCGTGGCGAGCGTGAAATCAACCCGGTGAAGGTCAGCCTGGCGCTATACGATGGCGCAACGAAAGTTGGCGACGTGAAGCCAGTCGCCCTGGAACGCGGTGAAGCCGCGGTGCTGTACGTCACCGGCAGCGGCAGCAGCCTGTCGCCGGTCTGGGTAAAACGCCCGGTATCGACGCGCTAATCATTTTTTCCAGAGGATGAAACACAGTCCCCTGTAGGAGCTGCCGCAGGCTGCGATCTTTTGATCTTCAATGATTTTCAAGAACGTCAAAGATCAAAAGATCGCAGCCTTCGGCAGCTCCTACCCAGGACAGTCAGCCTTTGGACACGGAACAAGAACAAGAGTGAAACGACACAGCGTTCGTAGCTCTAACCAAACGATTTTCAAGGAGTAACAAACATGATTCCGGTGATCTTGTCAGGTGGTAGTGGCTCACGTCTTTGGCCGCTTTCCCGTAAGCAATTCCCGAAACAGTTCCTGGCCCTGACCGGCGAGCACACCCTGTTCCAGCAAACCCTGGAACGCCTGGTGTTCGACGGTATGGACACACCGATCGTGGTCTGCAACAAGGACCATCGCTTCATCGTCAACGAGCAACTGGCCGCTCGCAAACTGGAAACCCAGCGCATCCTGATGGAACCGTTCGGCCGCAACACTGCGCCGGCCGTGGCCCTGACCGCGATGATGCTGGTCAACGAAGGTCGCGACGAGCTGATGCTGGTACTGCCGGCCGACCACGTGCTGGAAGACCAGAAAGCCCTGCAACGCGCCCTGGCGTTGGCCACCGTCGCCGCCGAAAACGGCGAAATGGTGCTGTTCGGCGTACCGGCCACCAAACCGGAAACCGGTTATGGCTACATCAAGTCGACCAACGATTCGCTGCTGCCCGAAGGCGTCAGCCGCGTTTCGCACTTCGTCGAAAAACCGGACGTCAAACGCGCCACCGAATATGTCCAGTCCGGCGGTTACTTCTGGAACAGCGGCATGTTCCTGTTCCGCGCCAGCCGCTTCCTCGAAGAGCTGAAGAAACACGACCCGGATATCTATGACACCTGCCTGTTGACCCTGGAGCGCAGCGCTCAAGACGCCGACACCGTCAGCATCGACGAAGCCACGTTCGCCTGCTGCCCGGACAATTCCATCGACTATTCGGTGATGGAAAAGACCCAGCGCGCCTGCGTCGTGCCATTGACTGCAGGCTGGAGTGATGTCGGCTGCTGGTCGTCGTTGTGGGAAGTGAACGCAAAAGATGCCAATGGCAACGTCACCAAAGGCGACGTGGTGATCCAGGACAGCAAGAATTGCATGATCCACGGCAACGGCAAGCTGGTCTCGGTGATCGGCCTGGAAAACATCGTCGTGGTCGAGACCAAGGACGCCATGATGATTGTCCACAAGGACAAGGTCCAGGGCGTCAAGCAGATGGTCAACACCCTCAACGAACAGGGCCGCAGCGAAACCCAGAACCACTGCGAAGTCTATCGTCCATGGGGCTCCTACGACTCGGTGGACATGGGCGGGCGCTTCCAGGTCAAGCACATCTCGGTCAAGCCGGGCGCGTGCCTGTCGCTGCAGATGCACCACCACCGCGCCGAGCACTGGATCGTTGTCAGCGGCACGGCTGAAGTGACCTGCGATGAGAATGTGTTCCTGTTGACCGAAAACCAGTCGACCTACATTCCGATCGCTTCGGTTCACCGTTTGCGCAACCCGGGCAAGATTCCGCTTGAGATCATCGAAGTGCAATCGGGCAGCTATCTGGGCGAAGACGATATCCAGCGCTTTGAAGATATCTACGGTCGCACCGCGCCGATCGAGAGTGGCGTTTCGGTAAAGACCATCGCGCAGTAAGCGAGCGCTGAAATAAAAGCCCCCGCCCGGTTCACTGCGTCCCCTATCCGCAGTGAGTTGGGCGGGGGCTTTTTTTTCCGGGGTTTTGTGTTGTCAGACCTGGCCCCTTCGCGAGCAGGCTCGCTCCCACAGGGTTTTGAGTCGGTCACAAACTTTGTGGTCAACTCCGGTCCACTGTGGGAGCGAGCCTGCTCGCGAAGGGGCCAGCACATCCACCGCAAATCTCACCCATCGCCAACCTCCCCCACGCTTAGGTAGGATGACCCTCTATCCCCCCGAGGTTTGCGCATCATGTTCATCGGTGTCCTGCTGGTCATCACCTGGCTGATCCTGTTGCTGCGCTATCCGGCCAAGGCCTTGCCGGTGTCCATGGCGGCTGCCTTGGGCCTGGGCATCGTCGCTACCTGGGTCATCTGGATGGACCACCGCGAGCTCAAGCAACTGGAGCGCCTGGAATTGCGCATCAGCTACGCACCGCAACACTGCCCGGCAGACCGACCGCTGCAACTGACCCTGAACAACGGCAACGATGTACCGCTGACCGAATTGCGCTGGCGTGTTGCCGCTTATGCACCGGGCGACACGGTCAATCTCGCCGACAATCAGTACACCGCCCCACGCTACCGCGGACCTGGCGAATTGCAGGCCGGTGGCAACTGGGAAGACTGCTTGCCGCTGCCGCCCCTGCGGCCCGGCTATCGCCCGGAAACTTTGGAGTTTCGCGCCGAGCGTTTGCAGGGTAGTTTCTCGGACTGACCTCACCTTACCTTTCCGCACAAGGACCGCGCCATGCCCGTTGCGTTGATTACCGGATGTTCCAGCGGCATCGGCCGCGCCCTCGCCGATGCGTTCAAGGCTGCTGGCTACGAAGTCTGGGCCAGCGCCCGCAAGGCTGAAGATGTCGCAGCGCTGACCGCGGCCGGTTTTATCGCCGTGCAACTGGACGTCAACGATGGCCAGGCACTCGAACAGTTGAGCGAACGCATCAACCAGCAACATGGCGGCCTCGATGTGCTGGTCAACAACGCCGGCTACGGCGCCATGGGGCCGTTGCTCGATGGCGGTGTGCAGGCGATGCAACGTCAGTTCGAAACCAACGTGTTCGCCATCGTTGGCGTGACCCGTGCGTTGTTTCCCGTGTTGCGACGGGCCAAAGGCATCGTGGTGAACATCGGCAGCGTTTCGGGAATTCTGGTCACGCCGTTTGCAGGTGCTTACTGCGCGTCCAAAGCCGCGGTGCATGCCCTGAGCGATGCCTTGCGCATGGAACTGGCGCCCTTTGGGGTGCGGGTGATGGAAGTCCAGCCCGGTGCCATCGCCTCCAGTTTCGCCAAGAATGCCGGCCACGAAGCTGAGCAGTTGATCAGCGAACAATCGCCGTGGTTCCCGTTGCGCGAAGGCATCCGGGCACGGGCCAAGGCCTCCCAGGACAACCCGACACCGGCCAGTGCGTTTGCCGCCGGATTGCTCAAGGCCGTGCAGCAGAGCAAGCCACCGCGCCTGCTTCGATTGGGCAATGGCAGCCGGGCATTGCCGTTGATGGCAGGGTTGTTGCCCAAGGGCTTGCTGGAGTCGGCGTTGATGAAGCGGTTCGGCTTGCGCGGGCAGCTCTGAGCCCGGGTCGACACCTTCGCGAGCAGGCTCGCTCCCACAGTTGAAATACATTCCCCTGTGGGAGCGAGCCTGCTCGCGAAGACGTCAGAATAGTCGCTGCAGAATTTTCAGGACTCAACAACATGATCGACTACAACGAATACTTCGACGAAGTGATCCAGGCGCACGTCGCCATCGAACAATGGCTGGCCAAGGAACGCGACCCGGCCGAACTCGAACAATTACTAAGGCGTTTTTCGCCACAGTTTTCCATGGTCTCGCCGTTGGGCCGGGTGCTGGATTTCGATGCGTTGAACGAGTTGTTCCTGATGGCCGCAGGCAAGAAGCTTGGGTTGCGCATCGAACTTGGCGAGTTGAGCGGCATTGCCTTGCACAACGGCGGCGCAACCGTGAGTTACCGAGAACAACAGACCGATGCCACCGGCCTGCATTCCGATCGCCGCTCGACCGTGGTGTTCGAGAAGGTAGAAGGCAAGATTCTTTGGCGGCATCTGCATGAGACGTTTTGTTGAAACCTACAATGCGTACAGGTAATCCCCGCCGCCAACAGCACGCCCTCCGGCACTTCATCGATGTGAATCCGCACCGGCACGCGCTGCGCCAGGCGCACCCAGTTGAAGGTCGGATTCACGTCGGCAACCAGCTCGCGACTTTCCGGATTGTCGCGGTCGTAGATGCCTCGCGAGATGCTTTCCACATGGCCCTTGAGCACTTCACCGCTCATCAGTTGCATGTCGGCCTTATCGCCCACGCGCACGTGGGGCAGTTTGGTTTCTTCGAAGAAGCCGTAGACCCAGAACGAGTTCATGTCGACCACGGCCATCTTCGCTTCGCCGATGCGCGCGTAATCGCCGCGATGCACATTCAGGTTGGTCACGTAGCCGTCGACGGCTGCACGCACTTCAGTGCGCTTGAGGTTGAGTTCGGCGGCTTCCAGTTGGGCCTGGGCGTGCTGGTAGTCGGCCAGGGCCGAGTCGGCGAGGTTGCTGGCGTCGTCGCGGTTTTCCCTGGAGATCACCAGGTTGTCCATATCGGCGCGGCGATGGGCATTGACCTTGCGCATCTCCCAGGTGGCCTTGCGCGACGCCACCAATGACTGCGCCTGCTTGACCGCGAGGCGGTAGTGCTCGGGGTCGATCTGCATCAGCAAGTCGCCCTTCTTCACCAACTGGTTATCGCGCACGGGCACGTTCACTACTTCGCCCGTGACATCGGCGGCAACGTTGATGATGTCGGCGCGCACCCGGCCATCGCGGGTCCAGGGGGTGTTCATGTAGTGCTCCCACAGGGAGCGACCGATCCATATCGCGAGGGCCAGCACCAACAAGGTCGCGAGTAGGCTGAAAAGCTTTTTCATCAGGGCATTCTCAGTGGTAGAGAGTCAACGGTAGACAGTCAGCGCCAGGGCGCCGAACAGACAGGTAAAGAGGCTCAGGCGCAGCAGCGCCGGGTGCCAGAAGAAGCGGTACAGGTCGAAGCCGGACAAAAATCGGTCCAGTGCCCAGGCCAACGCCGCCGCGATGAAAAACATCAGGGTCATGGTCGGCATGTACACGCCGTGGAAGGCGATTTCACGAGGCATGTTCAAGTCCTTTGGGCTTGGTATTGGCGTAGGCGGTGAGCGGTGATTGCGGGTCGAGCAACGAGGTGCGGATAAAGTGCAGGTAGCTCTTGACCCGGCGCAGCGCCGACGTGTCGAAGTGCGGGGCAAAGGGTTCGTCGGTAGCTTGTACGCGGCTGATGGCGTGATCGACGGCGATCAGGGCGCGCTCCAGATTGCTCTGGCCCGGTTGCAGGAACAGCCGCACCAGCGAACGGCCCATCACACGGATCGACTGGCGCCATGGCTGGGACTCGGCGTACGCCGGATGCACCGGCAGGATCGCCTGCTCCTTGCGCAACTCGATGATGGCGTGCCCGACCTCCAGTACCACGAACATCCAGCGCAGCAGATCGCGCTGGACCTGTGGCTGCCCCGCCGCGAAGCCGTAGGCCTGATGCACCAGGTCGCGGGTGCGGCTTTCGAAACGCGACGCCAGCCCCTTGAGCTTGCCGCTGATGGCGTAGACCACCTGGCCACGCAAGTCCTGCTCCAGGCGCCGCCACAGCCAGCGACTGTTCGGCGGCAGAATGATCGCGCCGGCCGCCGCGCACACCAGCATGCCAAGCACCATGGCGATGTAGTCGTTGATGAAGGTGTACGGGTTGTAGACCGTGAGGTTGTCCGGCACCGAACCGGTGCTGAAGAAGATCAGCAAGCCGAGGCCGACACCGGCATATTGCGGCCGCGAGCTCAGGAATGAACCGAGCACGATCACCGGTGCGAGCATCACACACAGCAACGGGAAGCCGTCGATCCAGGGGAAGATAAAAAACATCTCGACGAAACCGATCAGCGCCCCGAGAAACGTCCCGCAGGCCATCTGGAACGCCATGCGCTTGGGGTTCGGCGTGGCGGCGGACAAGCCGACGGTGGCGGCGGCGATCAATGTCATGGTCGCCCCGCTCGGCCATGCCGTCGCCACCCAATAACTGCCCAGCACCACCAGGATGAATGCGGCCCGAATCCCCGAGGCGGCCGACACCAGCCAGTTGGTTTGCGGTGTGAACGGTTCGTCCCAGCGCTCGCGTTCATGGCTGTGATCGGCCAGGGATGCGTGGGTCTGTGCATAACTGTGCAAGTCGTCGACGAAGCGATAGAGCAATTCGTACGCCGTGTGGAAGTCCAGCAGCTCGGCATCGCTCGGACCGCCCTCCTGGAAGATCGCGCGCAGGCTTCGTACCCGCGCCGGCAAACCGGCCTTGTAGGCTGTCAGCGCCGTGACCAGGCGCGCCGCGTCGGCACTGGTCAGCGCACGGCCGCTAAAGCCATCGAGCAGTTCGGCGAGGTCTTGCAAGCCTGGTTTGATGGCCGCCACGGCGTGATCGGTGTCACTGCTGCGCAGGCGTTCGAGCAACTGGTGCAAGGCGTTGAAACGCGTGGTGATCCCCATGAACTCGCTGTTCAAGCGGCTGAGCCGACCGTTGCGCCGACGCATGTGCGGGTCTTCGAACACGGTGACGCTGCGCAGCCCTTCCAGGCCCACCGCTTCGGCGATGAAGCGCACGTTACCGGCCTCGAAGGCCTCGCGCTGACTGCGACCGCGCAAACCATCGGTGACGAACAGGGCAAATACCCCGAAGCGCTGATACAAGGCATTGCGCATCGCGGCACTGGCGGTTTGCGGCAAGATCGCGGCGCTGACCAGGGTCGCGCAGAGAATCCCCAGGGAGATTTCCAGCACCCGCCAGACCGCCGCCATGAACGCACCGTCTGGATGGGCCAGCGCTGGCAACCCGACCATCGCGGCGGTGTAGCCGGCCAACACAAAGCCGTAGGCGCGGAAGTTGCGGCAACGCGCCGCGCCGGCCGAGCAGATACCCACCCAGATCGCCAGCGAACCGAGGAACAGTTCGGTGTTCTGCGCAAACAGGGCGATCAACGCCACCATCACCGTCGAACCGGCCAAGGTGCCCAGAAAGCGATAGAAACTCTTGGCGAACACCTGGCCGCTTTGCGGCTGCATGACGATGAACACGGTGATCATCGCCGTTCGCGGCTGCGGCAATTCCAGGCGCATGGCCAGCCACAGGGTCAGGAAGGCTGCGATCAATACCTTGAAAATGTAGACCCAGGTCACGCCGTCGCTGCGTGCCCAGTCGAAGAAACCCCGGCGCCATTCAAGGGAGTACAGCCAGCGCAAGGGTGCGGGCAAGGGCGTCATCAGATCCTGCTCATTGGATAAAAGGTCAGACTCAGTACCTGTGGGAGCGAGCCTGCTCGCGAAAGCGGTGTGTCAGGCGACAACTTCTTTGACTGACAAGGCCTCTTCGCGAGCAGGCTCGCTCCCACTGGGGTTATGTTCAACGCAAAAGGACCGGGGTTTTCGGTGCAGCGGTCTGGCTGTCTTTCGGCACATCGTTGCCTGCACCGAGCCCGCCGCCCAACGCCGTCACCAACTCGGCATGGGCGCTGAGGCGCGCTGCCTGCACCTGCTGCTGCACCTGCTGCTGCTTGAACAACAGCGTCTGCGCATTGAGCACGTTGAGGTAATCGGTGAGCCCGCGCTGATAAGCGATCGTCGCGATGTCATAGGTTCTCTGTGCAGTGGCAACCGACTCGGCGGCGAAGGCCTGCTGCTTGTCCATGGACTCGCGACGAATCAACTGGTCAGAGATGTTCTTCAGGGCATTGACCAGGGTCTGGTTGTACTTGGCCACGGCAATGTCATAACCCGCCGAAGCCTCGCCCAGCTCCGCGCGCAAACGGCCGCCGTCGAAGATCGGCAGGGATATCGCCGGGCCGACGCTGTAGTTGAGCTTCCTGCCGGTCAGGAACTCCAGCGCCCCGCCACCGGTGGCCATGTAGCCCAGGCTGCCGACCAGATCGACGTTGGGATAGAAGCCTGCATGCGCCACGTCGATGCCCCGTGCTTGCGCCGCCACTTGCCAGCGGCTGGCGACAACGTCCGGACGTTGCCCGAGCAACTGCGCCGGCAACGACGACGGCAGTTTGAGCGCTGCACCCAGTGACAGGGTCGGCCGTTGCAATTGCGCCCCCTGCCCCGGCCCAAAGCCTGCGAGTGCGGCCAGTTGGTTACGGCTCAGGGCGATTTCCTCGTCCAGTGCATCGATCTGGCGATGGGTTTCCGGCAGGGGCGTCTCGGCCTGGCTGACTTCGAAATGGGTCCCGATGCCGCCGTTCAGGCGCTTGTGCGCCAGATCCAGGATTTGCTGTTGTTGCTTCAATGTCGCTTCGACGATGTCCCGCTGCGCGTAATGCAACGAGAGCTCGATGTAGACGCGCACGATGTTGTTCTGTAATTCGAGCTGCGCCTGACGCGCTTCGGCGACGGTCATGTGGGCCATGTCCACGGCGCGCTCGGTGGCATTGCTTTCACGACCCCAGAGGTCGAGGGCGTAACTGAAGCCCAGCGCGGCGTTGTTGTCCCAGGTCGTGCTGTTGGCCAGATCGCCGGGGCCGTAGAACTGATCGGTGGGCCAGTTGTGGCGCTTGAGGGTGGATTGGCCGTTGATCTGCAACGACTCGGCCGACTCGGCCACACCGGCGATGGAATTGGCCTGACGCACCCGCGCGGCGGCCATGGCCATGGTCGGGCTGCCTTGCACGGCGAGGTCGATCCAGCGATTCAGTTGCGGATCGCCATAAGCCTGCCACCATTGAGCGGTGGGCCAATGCGCATCCTGCGCGGCGCTCTGGATGGCTTCGTCGGTGGCCAGCGAATCAGCCTCCAGCGCCTTGCCCTGCGGGGCGATACCTCCGGTTCCGATGCAGCCGCTGATTACCAGGGTTAAAGCCAGAATACTGAGGGGTTGAAGCGCTCTGCTGATGCGACGCGGCACTGCTGAAAATTCCTGAGGTGGGGAACATAGGAGGGACAGCGCAATTCTAGGGGTGGGTTTTCAACGCGATAAGCTGGGATTCCTGTGAATCTTTGTTACCGTTAACGCGATAATCCCTTTGTAGGGGTCTCCGCCCCTGAAACTTCGTGTCACAATTTGCCATCGAACCCGAGAGCACCCCATGGACACATTGCAAAACATGCGCGCCTTCAGTTACGTGGCCGAGGCCGGCAGCTTCACCGCCGCCGCGGTGCAACTGGACACCACCACGGCCAACGTCTCGCGCGCGGTCTCCAACCTGGAAGCCCACCTGCAAACCCGTCTGCTCAACCGAACGACACGACGCATCGCCCTGACGGAAGCCGGCAAGCGCTATTTGCTGCGCTGTGAGCAGATTTTGACGTACGTGGAAGAAGCCGAAGCCGAAGCCAGCGATGCCCACGCGCGCCCGGCCGGGCAGCTCAAGGTGCACACCATGACCGGCATCGGCCAGCACTTCGTGATCGACGCCATCGCCCGCTATCGCAAGACCCACCCGGACGTGACCTTCGACCTGACCATGGCCAACCGCGTGCCGGACCTGCTGGACGAGGGCTATGACGTGTCCATCGTGCTCGCCAGCGAACTGCCGGATTCGGGCTTCGTCTCCCAGCGCCTGGGAATCACCTACAGCATCGTTTGCGCGTCGCCGGCCTACGTTAAAGCCAACGGTTGCGCGCAAAAACCCAGCGACCTGCTGAACCACGCGTGCTTGCGCCTGGTGAGCCCGGTCATCCCCCTGGAAAAATGGGCCTTCGACGGTCCCGACGGGCAGGAAATGGTCACCATCAACAGCTCGCCGTTTCTGGTGAACTCGGCCGATGCGATGAAAACCGCGATCACCAGTGGCATGGGCATTGGTGTACTGCCGCTGTACGCCGCGATCGACGGTTTGCGTAACGGCACGCTGGTGCGGGTGATGCCCAAGTACCGCTCGCAGGAGCTGAACCTGTACGCGATCTATCCGTCGCGGCAGTACCTGGATGCGAAGATCAAGACTTGGGTGGAGTACCTGCGCGGGTCGTTGCCGGAGCTGCTGGCGGCGCATCAGGCGGAATTGGCGGCGTATGAATTGAGCGGCAGTCTCGCCGGGGCGCGAGTGGCAAACTGAGACGTACTTGAACGAATGGCGATTAAAAACCCGGACCTGGTCCGTAAAGCTGCTGTTCACTTAAGCATGGGGTTGTATTTAAGGACTGGATTGGGGGGATATCCATTGCTGCGGTAACGGCCGCTTATGGTTTCGCCCTTACGGCGAGTCCCTTTTTCAAACGCCGGAGTGCCGGCCCAGCAAAAAGGAACCAAAAGGCTTTGCCCCACCACTCGGTGCCTC
>LNAP01003952.1_pt1 | contig 28256 bp, 27 predicted proteins | sample 602601 | NCBI WGS metagenome assembly LNAP01 (sample SAMN02440304, study PRJNA202911) | soil metagenome | biome: Subtropical and temperate rainforests or woodlands; isolation source: soil samples (1 kg each in a 20% v/v slurry with milli Q water) were... ... | reverse complement strand
TGTCTTCTTTCGACATGCAGTAAAGCCCTCGGTTACCAATGAATGGCCCGGTGCAACTGGCGCCAGGCAAAAGCGGCGTGCATTGTGCCCGAAAATAGCTCGCGCCGCCAAGGTATTCAGGTGAGGGTTATCCAGCGTTGATTGACGAACAGCTCAATGGGGCGGTATTGGGTCTTGTAATTCATCTTGCGACAACTCTTGATCCAGTAGCCCAAGTACACCGCATGCAGGCCAATACGCCGGGTTTCGGCGATCTGCCAGAGGATGGCAAAGCGGCCTAAGCTGCGGCGCTCTTCGTCGGGATCGTAGAAGGTATAAACCGCAGAAAGGCCATTGGGCAGTACGTCGGTCACCGCAATGGCGACTAGGCGGCCATCAAGGCGGAACTCGTAAAAGCGTGAGAAGGGCAGGTCGCGAACCAGAAAGGTAGCGAACTGATCACGGTTGGGCGGGTACATATCGCCATCGGCGTGGCGCTCTTCGATATAGCGAGCGTAGAGCGCGTAATACTCTTCGTTAAAACTTGGCCTTACGGCACGCACTTGCAGGTTTTCGTTGCGTTTGAGAATGCGCCGCTGCTGACGGTTGGGCTCAAACAGAGCCGCTGGAATTCTGGCCGGCACGCAGGCGGTGCAGCCTTGGCAGTGGGGGCGATAGAGGTGGTCGCCGCTGCGGCGAAAACCCATTTCCGAAAGTTCGGCATACACCTCCACATCCATTGGCTGACTGGGGTCGAGGAACAGCGTAGTGGCCTGTTCGCCGGGCAGATAGCTTTGAGTGGCATAGAACTTAAGGCGCGCCAGCTCGGTCATGGTTAACACTCTTGAGAGCCTGGGCTTAAGTGTATGCCAGGGTTTCAGACTCGACTAGGCAACCCAATCAGCTGTGCTGGGTTGATCGAGGTGGCGAGCTAAAAATTCGGCAAATTCTGCGCGGGGAATGGGGCGGGCGCCGAAGCTGTGCAGGTGTTGCGTGGGCATCTGGCAGTCGATCAGCACAAAGCCCCATTCCTTGAGATGGGCGACCAACGTGGCGAAGCCGACTTTGGAGGCGTTGTCGGCGTGACTAAACATCGACTCGCCGAAAAACAGCTGCCCCATCGCCAAGCCATACAGCCCGCCCACCAAGACACCGTTCTCGCGCACCTCCACTGAGTGGGCGAAGCCCTGCTGATGCAGCTTCAGGTAGGCCGCCTGCATGGCGTCGGTGATCCACGTTCCGTCGGCGTAGCTGCGCGGGCCGGCGCAGGCCTTGATAACGGCGGTAAAATCCTGATCGAAGGTCACTTGATAGCGCCCTTGGCGAATCACTTTGGCCAGGCTGCGCGATACATGCATTTCAGCGGGAAACAGCACGGTGCGCGGATCTGGCGACCACCACAAAATCGGCTGACCACGGAAAGCAGCCATGCCGATAAGCCGCCACCAGGCGTTCGGCGCTTAGATCACCGCCAGCCGCCAGCAAGCCTTCGGGATCGCGCAGGGCTTTCTCTAGAGGGGGGAATTCGTAGGTGTTGCGTTGCAGCCAAGTGAGCATGGTCAGGCCCGGCCGAGGAGAGGAGGGCGGGCCACGAGGGCCCGCCGATAAAAGCGCTTACAGGTCCAGGTATTTCTCAGCGTCCAGTGCCGCCATGCAGCCGGCACCGGCCGAGGTGATGGCCTGACGGTATACATGGTCAGCCACGTCGCCGGCAGCAAACACGCCTTCGATATTGGTCGCGGTGACATTGCCTTCACTGCCGCCCTTGATCAACAGGTAGCCATCGCGCATGTCCAGTTGGCCGGTGAACAGGTCGGTGTTGGGCTTGTGGCCGATGGCAATAAATACGCCAGCCAGCGCCAGTTCTGAGGTTTCGCCGGTATGGCTGTCACGCAAGCGCACGCCGGTTACGCCTTTGTTGTCACCCAGCACTTCGTCCAAATTCTGGTTCCAGTGCAGGCGCATGTTGCCGGTGGCGGCTTTTTCGAAGAGTTTGTCTTGCAGGATTTTCTCGGCGCGCAGCTTGTCGCGGCGGTGAACCAAGTGCACTTCTTTAGCGATGTTCGACAGGTACAGCGCTTCTTCCACAGCGGTGTTGCCGCCGCCGATCACCGCCACCACTTGGTTGCGATAGAAGAAGCCGTCACAGGTGGCGCAGGCTGAAACGCCTTGGCCGGCGAAGGCTTCTTCCGAGGGCAGCCCCAGGTATTGCGCCGAAGCGCCGGTGGCAATGATCAGCGCGTCGCAGGTGTAGGTGCCGCTGTCGCCCTTGAGGGTAAACGGCTTGCTCTGCAACTCAGCGGTGTGGATGTGGTCGTAGACAATCTCGGTGTCGAAGCGCTCGGCGTGTTTTTGCATGCGCTCCATCAAGGCCGGGCCCGTCAGGCCTTCAACGTCACCTGGCCAGTTGTCTACTTCAACGGTGGTGGTCAGTTGGCCGCCCGGTTGAATACCAGTAATAACCAAAGGTTTGAGGTTGGCCCGTGCGGCGTATACAGCAGCGCTGTAGCCGGCAGGGCCGGAGCCCAGGATGATCAGGCGTGAATGCTTGACGTCGCTCATAAAAAGACCCCATAAGCCTTTGTCACAAAAGAGAATGCGTGCTCAAATTGGGCCGCACGAAAGATGTTGGCGGCTATGCTACACCGAAGCAGCAGAGGCCGGCAAAACGCGCCGCAGGCTAGCCCTGGCGCGTGGCAACACGCGGGTAAATCCGTACAATGGCCGAGTTTTCGCCGCCAATCGTTTAGTTGGGCGCGCCACAGGCGCAGGAAAAGACGCGTTTTGAAGAATTCCACCACCACCGCTCAAGCACCAGTCTGGCGTCAACAATTGCACTACCGGCTCAAGGAAGGTGCATTGATCGCCCTCGGTGCGCTGTGCCTCTATCTGTGGATGGCATTGCTCACCTACGACCAGAACGACCCTGGCTGGACCCACACCAGCAACGTGGTGCAAGTGCAGAACGCCGCTGGCCGCGCCGGTGCCTGGTTTGCCGACATCCTGTTTATGGCGCTCGGCTATTTCGCCTATCTCTTCCCTGGCCTGCTGGTGATTAAAACCGTGCAGGTTTTCCGTAATCGTCACCAGCCGTGGCAATGGAATGGCTGGCTGTTTTCCTGGCGCTTGATCGGGCTGGTGTTTCTAGTGCTGTCTGGCGCCGCGCTGGCCTATATCCATTTCCACTCTGGTTCGAGCATGCCTGCTTCTGCGGGCGGCGCGTTGGGCGAAAGCCTCGGCCAACTGGCGGTTTCTGCGCTCAATGTGCAGGGCAGTACCTTGCTGTTTATCGCCTTGTTCCTGTTTGGCCTGACCGTGTTCGCTGATCTGTCCTGGTTCAAGGTCATGGATATCACCGGCAAGATCACCCTCGACCTGTTCGAGCTGATCAATAGCCTGATCAACAACTGGTGGAGCTCGCGGGTCGAGCGCAAACAGCTGGTCGCCCAATTGCGCGAAGTCGACGAGCGCGTGAGCGAAGTGGCGGCGCCAACGGTGCATGACCGTCGCGAGCAGGCCAAGGTCAAGGAACGCATCATCGAGCGCGATGAGGCCTTGAGCAAGCATATGACTGAGCGCGAAACCCGCCCGGCGCCAATCATCACGCCGCCAGCCGCGCCCAAAGCTGCTGAGCCGAGCAAGCGTGTGCAGAAAGAAAAGCAGGTGTCGCTATTTGTCGACAGCGCCGTGGAAGGCACCTTGCCGCCGATTTCGATCCTTGATCCGGCAGAAAAGAAGCAGAAGAAATTCTCCCCGGAATCTCTGGAAGCCATGTCGCGCTTGCTGGAGATCAAGCTCAAGGAGTTTGGTGTTGAGGTGATCGTCGAATCGGTGCATCCGGGTCCGGTGATTACCCGTTTCGAAATCCAGCCAGCAGCCGGTATCAAGGTCAGCCGTATTTCCGGCTTGGCCCGCGACTTGGCCCGTTCGCTCGCCGTTATGAGCGTGCGCGTGGTGGAAGTGATTCCGGGCAAAACCACGGTCGGTATCGAGATTCCCAACGAAGACCGGCAGATCGTACGGTTCTCCGAAGTGCTGTCGTCGCCTGAGTACGACGACGCCAAATCGCCGGTCACCCTGGCCCTGGGCCACGATATCGGTGGCCGCCCGGTGATTACTGATTTGGCGCGTATGCCGCACTTGCTGGTTGCCGGTACCACCGGTTCTGGTAAGTCAGTGGGCGTGAACGCCATGATTCTGTCGATTCTGTTCAAGTCCGGCCCGGAAGACGCGCGCCTGATCATGATCGATCCGAAAATGCTCGAACTGTCGATCTACGAAGGCATTCCGCACCTGCTGTGCCCGGTAGTGACTGACATGAAGGAAGCGGCCAACGCCCTGCGTTGGAGCGTTGCCGAAATGGAGCGCCGCTACAAACTGATGTCCAAGCTAGGCGTGCGTAACCTCGCTGGTTTTAACCGCAAGGTGAAAGACGCAGAAGAAGCCGGCGAGCCGCTTCCAGACCCACTGTACAAGCGCGAAAGTATTCACGACGAAGCGCCGCTACTGAAAACCCTGCCCACCATCGTGGTTGTGGTCGACGAATTTGCCGACATGATGATGATCGTCGGCAAAAAGGTCGAAGAGCTGATCGCCCGTATTGCGCAGAAAGCGCGGGCTGCCGGTATTCACCTGATTCTCGCTACCCAGCGGCCATCGGTGGATGTAATCACCGGTCTGATCAAGGCCAACATTCCGACCCGTATGGCCTTCCAGGTATCGAGCAAAATCGACTCACGGACCATCCTCGACCAGGGCGGCGCCGAACAACTGCTCGGCCACGGCGACATGCTCTATCTGCCGCCCGGCACCGGCTTGCCAATTCGTGTACATGGCGCCTTTGTGTCCGACGAAGAAGTTCACCGCGTGGTGGAAGCCTGGAAACTGCGCGGCGCGCCGGATTACATCGACGACATTCTCAATGGCGTTGAAGAGGCGGGTAGCGGCTTCGAAGGCGGCGGCGGTGGTGGCGAAGGCAGCGAGGGCAGTGAAGACGACCCGCTGTACGACGAAGCCGTACGCTTTGTGACCGAAAGCCGTCGCGCCTCGATTTCGGCCGTGCAGCGCAAACTGAAAATTGGCTACAACCGTGCCGCGCGGATGGTCGAAGCCATGGAAATGGCCGGTGTAGTGACCGCCATGAATACCAACGGCTCGCGTGATGTGATTGCTCCGGCGCCAATTCGCGATTGACGCCCCGTTTACCCTTTTACGTATGACTCATTGACGAGGATTTACATGCGCCTGATCCGTTTGCTGTTGCTCGCTGCCATGGCTTTCGCTGCCATCCCGGCCCAAGCCGATGATGAAGCTGCGGTGCAAAAGCTCACCCAGTTGCTCAGCCAGGCCCAGACCATCACCGCGCGTTTTTCGCAGATCACCGTGGACGCCAGTGGCGCCACCTCGCTGCAGGAAACTGCAGGTGAACTGGCGTTGAAACGCCCAGGATTGTTTCGCTGGCACACCGATGAGCCGCAGGAGCAACTGTTGGTCTCCAATGGCCAGCAGGTGTGGCTGTACGACCCGGACCTGCAGCAAGTGACCATTCAAAAGCTCGACCAGCGCCAGACCCACACTCCGGCGCTGTTGCTCTCCGGCGACGTATCGGAAATCCGCCAGAACTTTGATATCACCTACAAAGAAGCGGGTGACGTGGTGGACTTCACCCTCAAGCCCAAGGGCAACGACAGCCTGTTTGAAAGCCTGCGTTTGTCGTTCCGCCGTGGCGTGATCAACGATATGCAGATGATGGACAGCACCGGCCAGCGCACCAATATCTTGTTTCTCGGCGTGAAGATGAACCCGGCGGTTGACCCGAAGCAGTTCGTTTTTGAAGCGCCGGCTGGCGCCGACGTCATTCAGGAATAATCCCGCTCTCCCTTTAAGGCGCTGCGTTTAGCCCATGGACTTGTTCCGCAATACCCCCGTCGCTCAACCCCTGGCTGCCCGTTTGCGCGCAGCCAGCCTGGATGAGTACGTCGGTCAGGAACATCTATTGGCCCGTGGTAAACCGCTGCGCGAAGCGCTGGAGCAGGGCGCGCTGCATTCGATGATCTTCTGGGGCCCGCCGGGCGTGGGCAAAACCACCCTGGCGCGACTGTTGGCGCAGGTGTCGGATGCTCATTTCGAAACGCTGTCGGCAGTCTTGTCCGGGGTTAAAGAGATTCGCCAGGCGGTAGAAATCGCCCAGCAGCACGCCGCGCAATATGGCCGGCGCACCATTCTGTTTGTTGACGAAGTGCACCGTTTTAACAAGTCGCAGCAGGATGCGTTTCTGCCCTATGTGGAAGACGGCACGCTGATTTTTATCGGCGCCACCACAGAGAACCCTTCGTTTGAACTAAACAACGCGCTGCTGTCGCGGGCTCGCGTGTATGTGCTGAAAAGCCTCGACGAAGCCGCCATGCGTAAATTGGTGCAGCGTGCGCTTACCGACCCCAAGGGCCTGGGTGAACGCCATCTGACCTTACCGGAGGAGAGCTTTAAAATTCTCCTGGCCGCCGCCGATGGTGATGGTCGCCGCCTGCTGAATTTTCTCGAAAACGCCGCTGACTTGGCTGAAGACTATGGCGAACTGGGCGTCGACCTGTTGCTCAATCTGCTCGGCGACAGCCGTCGTCGTTTTGATAAAGGCGGCGAAGCGTTTTACGACCAGATTTCCGCGCTGCATAAATCGGTACGCGGCTCCAGCCCTGACGGCGCGTTGTACTGGTTTGCGCGAATGATCGACGGCGGCTGTGACCCGCTGTATATCGCCCGCCGTGTAGTGCGCATGGCCAGCGAAGACATTGGCAACGCTGATCCCCGCGCCCTGACCTTGTGCCTGAATGCCTGGGATGTGCAGGAGCGCCTCGGTAGCCCTGAAGGCGAGCTGGCGGTGGCCCAGGCCATCGTCTACCTCGCCTGCGCGCCGAAGAGCAACGCCGTGTACAACGCGTTCAAAGCGGCCATGCGTGACGCCGCTGAACAAGGTTCGCAAGAGGTGCCGCTGCACCTGCGTAATGCGCCGACCAAGCTGATGAAAGAGTTGGGCTATGGCGACGAATACCGCTACGCCCACGACGAGCCCGACGCCTACGCCGCTGGTGAAGACTACTTCCCCGAGGCTCTGGAACCCCGGCAGTATTACCAGCCGGTGCCACGTGGGTTGGAGTTGAAGATTCGCGAGAAACTCAACCACCTGGCGGCGCAGGACCAAGCCAGCCCCCGGCAGCGGAGAAAGCCATGATTAAACTGATTCTGGCGGTGGCCGTGGGCGGCGCCGTCGGCACCTTAGTGCGCTTTGCAACCGGCACCTGGATTGCCGCCAACTGGCCCCAGCACTTCAGCCTTGGCACCTTTCTGGTCAATATCGTCGGTTGCCTGCTGATTGGCTTGTTGTACGGTTTCTTTTTGATGCGCCCGGAACTGCCGATAGAATTGCGCGCAGGTCTGATCGTCGGCTTTCTTGGCGGCCTGACAACGTTTTCTTCCTTTTCCCTCGACACACTGCGCTTGCTGGAAAGCGGGCAGTTGCCACTGGCCCTTGGCTACGCGGCGCTAAGTGTGTTCGGCGGCCTGCTCGCCACCTGGGCGGGCTTGCTCCTGACCAAACTCTGATGATGAGAGACCGACATGCTTGATCCGAAACTGATCCGTAGCGAACTGCACGCCATTGCCGAGCGCCTCGCCACCCGTGGCTTCCAGCTCGATGTGGCGCGCATCGAGTCGCTCGAAGCGCAGCGCAAAACCGTGCAGAGCAACACCGAGCAGTTGCAGGCCGAGCGTAACGCCCGTTCGAAATCCATCGGTCAGGCTAAGGCCCGTGGCGAAGATATCGCCCCGCTGATGGCAGACGTCGACCGTATGGCCACCGAGTTGGCCGCTGGCAAAGAGCTGCTGGAAGATATTCAGGCGAAGCTCGACAGCATTCTGTTGGGCATCCCCAACCTGCCGCACGAATCGGTGCCGGTCGGTAAAGACGAAGATGACAACGTGGAGGTGCGCAGCTGGGGCACGCCGACCACCTTCGACTTCCCGATTCAGGATCACGTCGCCCTGGGCGAGCTGCACGGTTGGCTGGACTTTGAACGTGCCGCCAAGCTCTCCGGCGCACGCTTCGCCATCTTGCGTGGGCCGATTGCACGTCTGCACCGCGCCCTGGCGCAATTTATGATCAACCTGCACACCGGCGAGCATGGCTACGAAGAGGCCTATACGCCTTATCTGGTGCAGGCCCCGGCGCTGCAAGGCACCGGTCAGTTGCCGAAGTTCGAGGAAGACCTGTTCAAAATCAGCCGCGACGGCGAAGCCGATCTGTACCTGATCCCGACGGCCGAAGTGTCGCTGACCAATATCGTTAACGGCGAGATTCTCGACGCCAAGCAACTGCCGTTGAAGTTCGTCGCTCATACGCCGTGCTTCCGCAGCGAGGCCGGTGCATCCGGTCGCGACACCCGCGGCATGATCCGCCAGCACCAATTCGACAAGGTTGAGATGGTGCAGATCGTTGAGCCAAGCACCTCCAACGAAGCGCTGGAAGGCCTGACCGCCAACGCCGAGAAAGTGCTGCAACTGCTCGGCCTGCCATACCGCGTTCTGGCCTTGTGCACTGGCGATATGGGCTTTGGCGCAGTAAAAACCTACGACCTCGAAGTGTGGGTGCCGAGCCAGGACAAGTACCGCGAAATTTCCTCGTGCTCCAACTGCGGCGACTTCCAGGCCCGCCGTATGCAAGCGCGCTGGCGCAACCCGGAAACCGGCAAGCCAGAGCTGGTACACACCCTCAACGGTTCCGGCTTGGCGGTAGGCCGCACTCTGGTTGCCGTGCTGGAAAACTACCAGCAGGCCGATGGCTCGATTCGCGTGCCTGATGTACTCAAGCCGTATATGGGCGGCATCGAGGTCATCGGTTAATGGAGTTTTTGCCGCTGTTTCATAACCTGCGCGGGCAACGCGTTCTGGTGGTTGGCGGCGGCGAAATCGCCTTGCGCAAATCGCGCCTGGTGGCCGAAACCGGCGCGGTACTGCGGGTCGTCGCACCGCATATCGATAGCCAGTTGGCGGCGTTGGTGGTTTCCACCGGCGGCGAGCAGCTGTTGCGTGGCTACGGTGCGGCGGATTTGGATGGCTGTGTGCTGGCCATCGCCGCCACTGATGATGAACCGCTGAACGCCGAGGTGTCGCAAGATGCCCGCGCTCGCGGCATGCCGGTCAATGTGGTCGATTCGCCAGCGCTGTGCAGCGTGATCTTTCCCGCCATCGTCGACCGCTCGCCATTGCTGGTGGCGGTCTCCAGCGGTGGCGACGCACCGGTGCTCGCTCGTTTGATTCGCGCCAAGCTGGAAACCTGGATTCCCTCGGCCTACGGCCAATTGGCCGGTCTGGCCAAACGCTTTCGCGCGCAGGTTAAAGAACGCTTTCCCGACTTGCAGCAGCGCCGGGTGTTTTGGGAAGACGTTTTCCAAGGCCCAGTAGCGGAACGCATGTTGGCTGGGCAGGGCAGTGAGGCTGAGCGTTTGCTGCAAGCGCGGCTGGACAGTGAAAGCGGCGAGGTGAAAGGCGAGGTTTACCTGGTGGGCGCAGGCCCCGGTGACCCTGACCTACTGACTTTCCGCGCCCTGCGCTTGATGCAACAAGCTGACGTGGTGCTCTACGACCGCCTGGTGGCGCCGGCCATTGTCGATATGTGCCGGCGCGATGCTGAGCGTATCTACGTCGGCAAACAGCGCGCCGCCCATGCGGTACCGCAGGAACAGCTTAATCAGCAATTGGTGACATTGGCCAAACAAGGCAAACGGGTGCTGCGCTTGAAAGGCGGCGACCCGTTTATCTTCGGCCGTGGCGGCGAAGAGATTGAAGAGCTGGCAGCCCATGGCATTCCGTTCCAGGTTGTGCCGGGCATTACCGCAGCCAGTGGCTGTGCCGCCTATGCCGGCATTCCGCTGACCCACCGCGACTACGCGCAGTCGGTGCGCTTTGTCACCGGGCACCTGAAAGATGGCAGCACCGATTTGCCCTGGTCCGACCTAGTGGCGCCGGGGCAAACCTTGGTGTTCTACATGGGCTTGGTAGGTTTGCCGTCGATTTGCCAGCAACTGATTGCCCACGGTCGCGCCAGCGATACCCCAGCGGCCTTGATTCAGCAGGGCACCACCAGCAACCAGCGCGTTTTCACCGGCACCCTTGGCAATCTTCCGCAGTTGGTGGCCGAGCACGAAGTGCATGCGCCGACGTTGGTGATTGTTGGAGAGGTGGTGGTGCTGCGCGAGAAGTTGGCTTGGTTTGAAGGGGCGCAGGCCGGGGTTTAGTTTGCCCTGCCTCTATCGGTCCGTAGGGCGCTAGGTGCACACAGCACACCCTACGGATTGTGTTGGTTGTCGCGATCGTGCCCTTGTAGGGTGTGCTGTGCGCACCTTACGGTTTCACACGGGCGCGATCATGCGGCCGGTTAAAGTCCTGCAACGGCCCCTTCGGCACCACCCCAGTCGGGTTAATGGTCAGGTGACTGGCGTAGTAGTGGTGCTTGATATGCTCAAAATCCACCGTCTGCGCCACGCCCGGCCACTGGTACAGCTCACGCAGCCAGTTCGACAGGTTCGGGTAGTCTTCAATGCGCTTGTGGTTGCACTTGAAATGGCCGTGGTACACCGCGTCGAAGCGAATCAGGGTGGTAAACAGGCGCCAGTCGGCTTCGGTAATGACGTCGCCCGCTAAGTAGCGATTTTTCTCCAGCAGGTTTTCCAGCCACTCCAGGGTGCTGAATACGCCGTCGTAGGCTTCTTCGTAGGCTTCTTGCGTGGTGGCAAAGCCGGCGCGGTATACGCCGTTGTTGACGTTGGGGTAGATGCGTTCGTTGAGCGCGTCGATCTGGCCGCGCAATTCTTCGGGGTAGAAGTCCAGGCGGTTGCCGGTCAGCTGGTCAAACGCCGAGTTAAACATGCGGATAATTTCCGACGACTCGTTGCTGACGATGCGCTTAAGTTTTTTGTCCCACAGCACTGGCACGGTTACGCGGCCGGTGTAGTGGGCGTCGTCGGCGGTGTAGCGCTGGTACATCAATTCCAGGTCGTCCAGCGCATCGCCAGTGGAGCCGTGGGCTTTGTCGAAGGTCCAGCCGTTTTCGCGCATCAGCCAACTGACGACGGAGACGTCGATCAGGCTTTCCAGGCCTTTGAGTTGGCGAAAAATCAGGGTGCGGTGCGCCCATGGGCAGGCCAGCGAAACATATAAATGATAGCGGCCAGCCTCGGCTTTAAAACCACCTTCGCCGCTGGGGCCAGCCTCGCCCGTGGCGGTGACCCAGTTACGGCGTTGGGCGTTTTCGCGTTTAAAGCGGCCGCCATCGGCGGTGTTGTACCACTGGTCTTGCCACTGGCCGTCGACTAATAAACCCATTACTCAAATCCTCTGCGCTTTTGCGTTGGAGATGAGTTTATGCCGATCGGTTCGAACGAATGGCGCAAAATGCCCGCGTTCATCATCGGTTAAATCGATGGGTTGCGCTTTTGCCAGTAGTTTTCCGCTTGGGCAAATGCTGCTTCGCGCGAGTGGCCCAGCGCGCGCAGACCCAGGGCAATGGTCGCGATCACCGCAAGGCGGCCGTAGCTGTCTTCTACTTCGCCACGCCAGAAGGCGACTAAATGCTCGGGCTCCAGCCGCTCCGGTTTGACGTGGCGCTGCGCCGACAAGGCCGGCCATTCTTCATCCCAAATATCGCCACCTCTAGTGCCGTAGAGGTGCGAGGTGGCATCCGGGTTGACCTCGATTTCGCCGCCGTCGCCCTTGATCACAATCGAGCAGTCGCCGAGCAATTGGCTGGCTTCGCGGTGGGGCGCCTGGTAGCCGGGGTGGAAAATGCTTTGCAGCACGCACGTGGCATTTAGCGGGTTGAGCACGCGGGTCAGGGAATGAATGGGCGAGCGCAGGCCCAGGGTGTTACGCAGGTCGATCATGCGCTGCAGCTGCGGCATCCAATCTTGCAGCGGGAAAAACGCCAGGTTGTGCTGGGCAAGCGCCTGTTCGGTCGCGGCCCAGTCGCGGCACAGCGGGATACCGAGCAGGCCGAGTAATTGCTCGCTATACAGGCGCCCGGCGGTGTGGGCGCCGCCGCCGTGCATCAGTATGCGCACGCCGTTGTTGGCCAGGCACTTGGCCGCAAGCAGATACCAGGGCAGGTGGCGTTTTTTGCCAGCGTAGGAGGGCCAGTCAAGATCGACTTGAATGCTTGGCGCATTCAGGCGAGCGCGCACCGCTTGGGTAAAGCCGGCCAATTCTTCCGGGCCTTCTTCTTTATGGCGCATCAGCATCAGAAAGGCGCCCAGCTGGGTGTCTTCCACCTGGCCGTCAAGCAGCATGCCCATGGCCTCGCGGGCTTCATCCTGAGTCATATTGCGCGCGCCGCGCTTGCCCTTGCCGAGCATGCGCACGTATTGGGCAAAGGGGTGTTCGGCGGGCGTGGTCAGGGTCAGCGGCTGGGCGGTCATAGGCAATTGGTCGGCTTTGGCAGGCCCGCCAGTTTGGCGGCCAATTTGGCTGGGGTGCCTTTGAACAGGCGATTGAGGTGCAGGCTGTTGCCTTTGTCGGCGCCGAGTTTTAACGCGACATATTTGATCAGCGGTCGGGTTGCCGGAGACAACTGAAACTCGGCGTAAAACTCGCGCAGCAGGGTTAACACTTCCCAGTGTTCGGGGCTAAGTGCCAGTTCTTCTCGAGCGGCCAAGGCCTCGGCAGCGGCGGGTGACCAGTCATTGAGATCGACTAAAAAGCCGTCTTTATCCAGAGCCAACGCGCGCTCGGCAACGATAAGGTCGCTCATAGCCAACTGTTAACCCTGGCAAAGCGCGCGCACAGCTCAACAAAGGCCGGATAGTCCACGGCCTGGGCGCGTGACGGCGGGGCAATGGCGCGGGCTTGCAGGTCTTCTTCCAAGGCGTAGAGGCTGATGCTGTCCGGCATCAGGCTCAGCGCTTGCAACTGCGCGGTGCCCGGTTGTAGGGCGTAAGTGGCATCGCCGGTCAGCAGCACACCGTCGCCAGGGCCGAGCAGGCGCAGACAGCTCACCAGGCGCGAATCGCTGAACGGCGAGTGGGAAAGTAGGTGCAGGGTGGCCATTAGAGCGTGATCACCTGGTCGTATTGGGCGATAAGGACGGTGAGTGCCGCGTCGTCGAGGTTTTCTGTCGCCGGGCTAAGCGCTGCGGCGCTCAGGCCGCGTTCGTCAAGGCTGCGCGAGGACGCATAGAGCGATTCCACGCCAAACAGGGCGAGTGCTTGCAGGTTGGCGGTCAGGTCTTTCTGCTGCAATGCCGAGGCCTGCTGTGCGGGCTGTAGTTGAAACACGCCATCGTCGAGAAACAGCATGGTGATGGGTAAATCAAACGCTCCGCCGGCCAGGGCGATATCCAGTGCCTCGCGCGCGCCAGGGCCGGACCACGGTGCCTGGCGGCAAATAATCAGCAGCGACTTGGCCATCTCACGGCCCTCCGAAACAAACAAGGCGATCAGCCAGTTGCGTGGCTTCATGCAGCTGGCCAAGCCCGGAAAGCTCCCAGGGTTTGCCCAGGCTGGCGGCGTCGCGCTCATAACGTTGTGCTTCTTCGTCATTGAGCACGCCACGGCGCAGGGCGGCGGCAATGCACACCACGCCATCGAGTTGCTGGCCTTGGATAAAGGCGCTCCAGGCCGCCGCAGTGTCCTGCTCATCCTGCGGCACCACGGGCGTTGCCGCCGCGCTATAGACACCGTCCTGATAAAAGAACACCCGCACAATTTCATGCCCGCCGGCCAGCACCGCTTCGGCGAAACGCAGGGCACGGCGCGAGGAGGGCGCATGGGGCGGAGAAAACAGGGCAATGGCGAATTTCATGGCGCTGACCGATCCGAAAAATACTGGCGCAATAATACGGGGCGTTACTGCTAGCAAACACAACGTTAGCCCGCACAGCCGGCGGGCATAACGCTAACGCCTTTACTGTGCGTCGAACGCCTGGCCGTTCACGCCTTGGCTGTCCGGCCCCATCAGGTACAGGTACACCGGCATGATGTCCGCAGGCAGCGGGTTGTTCGCCGGGTTTTCGCCGGGGTAGGCGTGGGCGCGCATATCGGTGCGGGTAGCGCCGGGGTTGATGCTGTTGGCGCGCACGTTGGTGATGTCGGCCACTTCATCGGCCAGGGTTTGCATCAGGCCTTCGGTGGCGAATTTGGATACGCCATAAGCACCCCAATACGCCCGGCCTTTGCGCCCGACGCTGCTGGAGGTGAAGATTACCGAGGCATCGGGCGACAGTTTCAGCAGCGGCAGCAGGGTGGCGGTGAGCATAAACATGGCGTTCACGTTTACCTGCATCACGCGCATAAAGTTGTCGCCCGACAGCTGCTCCAGCGGCGTGCGCGGGCCGATGATCGAGGCGTTGTGCAGCACGCCGTCGATATGGCCGAATTCGTTTTCGATCATCACCGCCAGTTCGTCGTACTGGTGCGCCAGGGCAGTTTCCAGATTGAACGGAATGACGACCGGCTGCGGCTGGCCTGCCGCTTCGATTTCGTCATAGACCGCGCTCAGGTGGCTTTCGGTCTTGCCCAGCAGCAACACGGTGGCGCCATGGGCGGCATAGGTTTTTGCCGCAGCGGCGCCAATCCCACGGCCAGCGCCGGTGACCAAAATGGTACGGCCCTTGAGCAGGTCGGGGCGGGCAGAATAATCAAACATCAGCAATCTCTCTTTTCTAAAGCCAAAGCGCGGTAACGGTCAGCAGCTGCACAGGGCGCTATCGAGCACGGCGCGCAGTTCCTTGGGGTGGTCGACCACGACGTCGGCGCCCCAGTGGCGGGGGTTGTCGTCAGGATGGATATAGCCATAGGTGACCGCTGCGGTCTTGGTGCCAGCGGCGCGGCCAGATTCGATATCGCGCAGGTCATCACCGACATACAGCACGCTGGCCGGGTCCAGGCCCAAGCGCGAACAGGCCAGCAGCAGTGGCTCCGGGTCGGGCTTGCTGTTGGTGACGTGGTCCGGGCAAATCAGAATCGCCGAACGCTCGGCCAACCCTAATTGCTCCATGATCGGTGCGGCGTAACGCACCGGCTTGTTGGTCACTACGCCCCAGATCAGCTTGGCGTGCTCAATGTCAGCCAGTAGCTCGGGGATGCCGTCGAACGGCTTGGTCAGCACGGCGCAGTGTTCTTGGTAGCGCTCAAGAAACTCCAAGCGCAGGGTTTCAAACTCGGCGGACATCGGGTCGACATCAAATGCGCGCAGCACCATGGCGCGGGCGCCACCGGAAACGTGGTCACGGATATCTTTGTCGGCAATCGGCGGCACGCATAGCTTGGGCAATGGCGATAAAGTCTGGCGCGCTGTCGAGCAGGGTGCCATCCATATCGAAAAGAACGGCTCGCAGGCGCATCAGGCTTCCTTCACGGTTTGAATCATGTAGTTGACGTCAACGTCGTCTGCCAATTTGTAGTGCTTGGTCAGCGGGTTGTAGGTCAGGCCAATGATGTCTTTCACTTGCAAGCCGGCAGCACGGCTCCAGGCACCCAGTTCGGAAGGACGGATAAATTTCTTGAAGTCGTGGGTGCCGCGCGGCAGCAGGCGCATCAGGTATTCGGCGCCAACAATGGCGAACAGATAGGCCTTGGGGTTGCGGTTTATGGTGGAGAAAAACACTTGGCCGCCTGGCTTGACCATGGCGAAGCAGGCGCGAATCACCGAGGCCGGGTCGGGCACGTGTTCAAGCATTTCCAGGCAGGTGACCACATCAAACCGCTCAGGCATTTCTTCGGCGAGGGCTTCGGCGGTGCACTGGCGGTATTCCACGGTCACGCCGGATTCCAGCTGATGCAGTTGCGCAACAGCCAGCGGTGCTTCGCCCATGTCGATGCCGGTAACGGTGGCGCCGCGTTGCGCCATGGCCTCGCTGAGAATGCCGCCGCCGCAGCCGACGTCGAGCACCTTTTTGCCGGCCAGGTTGACCCGTTCGTCAATCCAGTTAACCCGTAGTGGGTTGATATCGTGCAGCGGTTTGAACTCGCTTTCGCGGTCCCACCAGCGGTGGGCAAGCGCGGAAAATTTGGCGATTTCGGCGTGGTCGACGTTGCTCATGGTTAACTTCCTCGAATCGAATTCTGTGCCGCGGCCTGGTCGCGTTACGCGCGGCCGGCGGAAATCTTCTGGCCCCAGGCGACGGCGCTGGCGTGCAGTTTTTCTTCGTCCATGCGGGTTAAGCGGCGGTTGTCGAGCAACTGCTTACCGCCGACCCAAACATGTTTGACGCTGTTGCGGTTACTCGCATAAATCAGTTGTGACACTGGGTCGTACACCGGCTGTTGCGCTAATTCGGTCAGGTCGAAGGCGACGATATCGGCGGCTTTGCCAATCTCCAGCGAGCCAATTTCATCTTCCAGCCCTAGCGCGCGGGCGCCATTCAAGGTGGCCATGCGCAGGGCTCGGTGCACATCCAGCGCTGTCGCCGAACCGGCCACCGCTTTGGCCAGCATGGCTGCGGTACGGGTTTCGCCGAGCAGGTCGAGGTCATTGTTGCTGGCCGCGCCGTCGGTGCCGATGGCGACGTTGACGCCGGCTTGCCACAACCGCTCTACCGGGCAAAAGCCACTGGCCAGCTTGAGATTAGACTCTGGGCAGTGGATGACACTGGCATTGCTTTCTACCAGCAGGTGCAAATCTTCATCGTTGATTTGCGTCATGTGCACGGCTTGGAAGCGCGGCCCCAGCAGGTCCAGGCGCGCCAGGCGGGCCATTGGCCGCTCGCCATGCAGCTCCAGGCTTTGCTGCACTTCAAAGGCGGTTTCGTGCACATGCATATGAATGCCGGCGTCTAGTTGGTCGGCCAGCATGCGGATGTTTTCCAGCTTGTCGTCGCTGACCGTGTAGGGCGCATGGGGGCCAAAGGCGACTTTGATGCGCGGGTGCAGGCGCAGGTCGTCGAATAGGTTCAAGCCTTTGCGCAGCGCTTCATCGGCGTCGCGGGCGCCAGGGATGGGGAAGTCCAGCACTGGAATGGTGATTTGCGCGCGAATGCCGCTGGTGTGCACCAGCTCGCTGGACACTTCCGGGTAGAAGTACATATCGGAAAAACAGGTGATGCCGCCTTGCAGCTGCTCGGCAATCGCCAGCTCGGTGCCGTCTTGAATAAAGCGTTCATCGACCCATTTGGCCTCGGCGGGCCAAATATGGTCTTGCAGCCAGTTCATCAGCGCTTTGTCGTCGGCCATGCCGCGAAACAGGCTCATCGCCGCGTGGCCATGGGCGTTGACCAAACCGGGGGTAAGCAACATGCCCGGCAGCTCGCGCACTTCAGTGGCAGGGTGGCGCAAGGCCTCGGCGCGCGGCGCGATCAGGGCAATACGGCCGTCGCGAATGCCCAGACCATGCTCTTGCAACACCACGCCAGCAGGTTCGACGGGCACCAGCCAGGTCGGCAGGAGCAACAGGTCGAGCGGGGCGGCGGTGTTGGGCATGGCGGCGTCCAGTGGCTTATAACTGAAAGGGCTCTTGCCGCTGGTGGCAGGCCAGGGCAGATTTTCAAGCCCGCGAAGTATACCCGAGCACCTAAGTCAGGGGCTCGCTATAATCCGCGGCTTTTCGCTTCTGAGTATGAGGTTGGTGATGCGCGAGCAATTGTTGGCGGCAGAGAAGGTGAAAGCCATCGATTGGCGCGATGGTGCGTTGTTTCTGCTGGATCAACGCGCGCTGCCGTTTGAAGAAACCTGGCTGCGTTATGACTCGGCGGCATCGGTGGCGCAGGCCATTAAAGATATGGTGGTGCGCGGCGCACCGGCGATTGGTATTGCCGCTGCTTACGGTCTGGCCTTGGGCGTAAAAGCGCGTCTGGCCGAAGGTGACGACTGGCAAATGGCCCTGGAAGAAGACTTCGAGGTGCTGAATAACTCGCGCCCCACCGCGGTCAACCTGTTCTGGGCGCTGAACCGCATGCGCGAGCGCCTGTATCGCTTGAAAGACAGCGACGATGCCCTGGCGATCATGAATGCCGAGGCTGAGGCCATCCATGAAAGCGACCGCGAAGCCAACCTGACCATGGCGCAGCTCGGCGTTGACCTGATCCGCCGCCACCAAGGCAACCTGCAAACCCTGTTGACCCACTGCAACACCGGCGCCCTGGCCACTGGTGGCTTTGGTACGGCACTGGGGGTGATTCGCGCGGCGTATCTCGATGGTTTGGTTGAGCGCGTCTATGCCGACGAAACCCGCCCGTGGCTGCAAGGTTCGCGGCTTACCGCCTGGGAACTGCTTAATGAAGGCATTCCGGTCAGCTTGAATGCCGACTCTGCCGCTGCCCACCTGATGAAAACCAAAGGCATCACCTGGGTGATCGTCGGTGCCGACCGCATCACCGCCAATGGCGATGTGGCCAACAAGATCGGCACCTATCAGTTGGCGGTGAATGCCATGCACCACGGCGTGCGCTTTATGGTGGTGGCGCCGAGCTCGACCATCGATATGAACCTGGAAAGCGGCGACGACATTCCTATTGAGGAGCGCGCCGGCAGTGAGCTGCTCGAGCTGGGCGGCAAGCGTGTCGCCGCCGATGTGCCAGCGGTCAATCCGGTGTTCGATGTCACCCCGGCTGACCTGATCGATTTCATCGTCACCGAGAAGGGTGTGGTCGAGCGTCCTGACAAGGCAAAAATGGCCTTGCTAATGTGCCGTAAACGCCTGCATTGATCAGAGATTAACCAGTGTCGGGTGATGTCATTTATATGGCCTCGCCTGACGCTCGGCGTGCTCTGCGGGGATAGGTTCGGGGCACTCGTTGTGGTACCCTCCGTCAGTTTTCAGGGTGGCCTGCAGAGGCTGCCCCTACTGCGCAGATCCATGCCATAACTCGTTGATTTGTCATGAGTCGTTGCTGGCCCCAAGGCCGCGACGGCGAGCTTCGCGTCATTCAGGATGAATGGGCGGAGTTTCACCAGAAAAAGGAACCAGGCTTCTCATGGGCGAACTGGCCAAAGAAATCCTCCCGGTCAATATCGAAGACGAGCTGAAACAGTCCTACCTCGACTACGCAATGAGCGTAATCGTTGGGCGCGCCTTGCCCGATGCACGTGATGGCCTCAAGCCCGTGCACCGCCGCGTGCTGTATGCGATGAGCGAGTTGGGTAACGACTGGAACAAGGCTTACAAGAAATCCGCCCGTGTCGGTAAGTACCACCCCCACGGTGACACCGCGGTTTACGACACCATCGTCCGTATGGCGCAGCCATTCTCCCTGCGTTACCTGCTGGTCGACGGCCAGGGTAACTTCGGTTCGGTCGACGGCGACAACGCCGCTGCCATGCGATACACCGAAGTGCGCATGACCAAGCTGGCGCACGAACTGCTGGCTGACCTCGACAAAGAAACCGTCGACTGGGTGCCCAACTACGACGGCACCGAAATCATTCCGGCGGTTATGCCGACCAAGATTCCGAACCTGCTGGTCAACGGTTCCAGCGGTATCGCCGTGGGTATGGCGACCAACATTCCGCCGCATAACCTCACCGAGGTTATCAACGGCTGCCTGGCGCTGATCGAAAACCCCGAGCTCACTATTGATGAGCTGATGCAGTACATCCCCGGTCCGGACTTCCCGACTGCCGCGATTATCAATGGTCGCGCCGGCATCATCGAGGCCTATCGCACGGGTCGTGGCCGTATCCAGATTCGCGCCCGGGCCATGTTCGAAGACATCGACAAAGTCGGTGGCCGCCAGCAAATCGTCATCACCGAGCTGCCGTACCAGCTCAACAAAGCCCGTGTGATTGAAAAAATCGCCGAGCTGGTGAAAGAGAAAAAACTCGAAGGCATCACCGAGCTGCGCGACGAGTCCGACAAAGACGGTATGCGCATCGTTATTGAGCTGCGTCGCGGCGAAGTGCCTGAGGTGATCCTCAACAACCTCTATGCGCAAACCCAGCTGCAAAGCGTGTTTGGTATCAACGTGGTGGCGCTGATTGATGGTCAGCCGAAGATCCTCAACCTTAAGGATCTGCTCGAGGCCTTTATCCTTCACCGCCGTGAAGTGGTCACCCGGCGTACCGTTTACCTGTTGCGCAAAGCCCGCGAGCGCGGCCATATCCTTGAAGGTCAGGCAGTTGCTCTGTCCAACATCGATCCGGTTATCGCCGTGATCAAGGCCTCGCCAAGCTCGGCTGAAGCCAAAGAAGCATTGGTATCGCAGGCCTGGGAATCCAGTGCTGTGCAAGGCATGGTTGAAGCTGCTGGCGCCGATTCTTGCCGCCCGCAAGATCTCGACCCGCAATACGGCCTGCGCGACGGCAAGTACTACCTGTCGCCCGAACAGGCTCAGGCCATTCTTGACCTGCGTCTGCACCGCCTGACCGGCCTTGAGCATGAAAAACTGCTGGCCGAGTACAAAGAGATTCTCCAGCAGATCGGCGAGCTGATCCGCACGCGCTTGATGGAAGTGATCCGCGAAGAGCTCGAAGGCGTTAAAGCTGAGTTTGGTGACAAGCGCCGTACCGAGATTCTCGATACCCGTCTGGACCTGACCTTGGGTGACCTGATCACCGAAGAAGAGCGCGTGGTGACCATCTCCCACGGCGGTTATGCCAAGACCCAGCCCTTGTCCGCTTACCAGGCTCAGCGCCGTGGCGGTAAAGGCAAGTCGGCAACTGGCGTGAAGGATGAGGACTATATCGAGCACCTCTTGGTCGCCAACAGCCACGCCACGCTGCTGCTGTTCTCCAGCAAAGGTAAGGTTTACTGGCTGAAGACCTACGAAATTCCGGAAGCGTCGCGCGCGGCCCGTGGTCGTCCGCTGGTCAACTTGTTGCCGCTGGACGAAGGTGAATACATCACCACCATGCTGCAGATTGATCTTGAAGCCCTGCAGAAAACTGCCGGCGCTGACGACGATCTGGACGACGTCGAAGACGTGATCGAAGGCGAAGTGGTTGAAGCCGAAGAAGCAGTGGAAGTCGAGGAAGTCGAAGGCGAGACCGCCGAACTGGTGGCAGAGCCGACTGGCGAGTACATCTTTATGGCTACCGCCATGGGTACCGTGAAAAAGACCCCGCTGTCGCAATTCGCTCGTCCGCGTACCAGCGGCCTGATCGCCCTCAAGTTGAAAGAAGGCGACACCCTGATCGCTGCGGCCATCACCGACGGCGCCAAGGAAGTCATGCTGTTTAACGACGCCGGCAAGGTTATCCGTTTCGCCGAGAGCTCCATCCGCGTGATGGGCCGTGGTGCCCGTGGTATTCGCGGCATGCGCCTGGGCAAAGGGCAAACGCTGATCTCCATGCTGATTCCCGAATCCGGTGCGCAGATTCTGACTGCCTCCGAGCGTGGTTTCGGCAAGCGCACCGCGCTGAGCAAGTTCCCCCGTCGCGGTCGTGGCGGTCAGGGCGTGATCGGTATGGTGACCAAAGAGCGTAACGGCAAGCTGATCGGCGCCATTCAGGTGCAGGACGGCGAGGAAATCATGCTGATTTCCGACCAGGGCACCTTGGTGCGTACTCGCGTCGACGAAGTGTCGAGCTCGGGCCGTAACACCCAGGGTGTAACCCTGATCAAGCTGGCCAGCGATGAAATTCTGGTGGGCCTGGAGCGCGTGCAAGAGCCTTCGGAAGTTGAAGGTGATGCTCTTGAAAGTGATGTGTTGCTGGGTGAAGACGGCGAAGTGCTTGAAGGCGTTGAGCTGGAAGGCGCAGAGCTGAGCGAAGAGTCTGAAGGCGTGGCAGATGATGCCGAGCCTGAAGCAGACGCCGACGCACCAAGCGAAGAGTAAGCGGGTAGGGCGCGCCGCCGAGGTGGCGCGCCCGACGCCTGCACGAATGACAGCATGCACTGCCGCATTGCCGGCGGTGTGGGTGAACTGAGAGAGAACGACGTGAGCAAGCGAGCCTTTAACTTCTGCGCCGGCCCTGCCGCGCTTCCCGAAGCTGTACTGCAACGTGCCCAGGCTGAGCTGCTGGACTGGAATGGCAAAGGCCTTTCGGTCATGGAGATGAGCCATCGCAGCGATGACTATGTGGCCATCGCTGAGAAGGCCCGATCTGCTCGCTATCCCGTCGAATTACAAAGTGCTGTTTCTGCAAGGTGGCGCCAGCCAGCAATTTGCCGAAATCGCCCTGAACCTGCTGCCCGAAGACGGCACTGCCGACTATATCGACACCGGTATCTGGTCGAAGAAAAGCATCGAAGAAGCGCGCCGCTACGGCAACGTCAATGTCGCCGCCAGCGCCAAGCCGTACGACTACTTCGCCATTCCGGGTCAGAACGAGTGGCAGCTGAGCAAAGACGCTGCCTACGTGCACTACGCCAGCAACGAAACCATCGGCGGTTTGCAGTTCGACTGGATTCCGGATACCGGCGACGTGCCGTTGGTGGTCGATATGTCCTCGGACATCTTGTCGCGCGAGCTGGATGTGTCGAAGTTCGGCCTGATCTACGCTGGCGCGCAGAAAAACATCGGCCCGTCCGGCCTTGTGGTGGTGATCGTGCGTGAAGACCTGCTCGGTCGCGCCCGCTCCATCACACCGACCATGCTCAACTACAAGGTCGCCGCCGATAACGGCTCGATGTACAACACCCCGGCGACCTTCTCCTGGTACTTGTCCGGCCTGGTGTTTGAGTGGCTGAAAGAGCAGGGCGGTGTCGCCGCCATGGAACAACGCAACCGCGCCAAGAAAGAGCTCCTGTACGGCGCCATCGACACCAGCGGCCTGTACAGCAACCCGATTGCTGTTAATGCTCGCTCGTGGATGAACGTGCCGTTTCGCCTGGCTGACGAACGCTTGGACAAGCCGTTCCTGGCCGGCGCCGACGCCCGTGGCCTGCTTAACCTTAAAGGCCACCGGTCGGTAGGTGGCATGCGTGCATCCATCTATAACGCTGTTGGTTTGGACGGCGTGCAAGCCTTGGTCAGCTATATGGCGGAGTTCGAGAAGGAGCACGGCTGATGACTGAGCATGAGCTAAAAGCCCTGCGGGTGCGGATCGACAGCCTCGACAAGAAAATTCTCGACCTGATCAGCGAGCGCGCCAGCTGCGCCCAGGAAGTGGCGCGGGTGAAAATGGCCTCGCTGCCCGAGGGCGAAAAGCCGGTTTTCTATCGCCCTGAGCGTGAAGCCTGGGTGCTTAAGCACATCATGGAACTGAACAAAGGCCCACTGCCCAACGAGGAAGTGGCGCGTCTGTTCCGCGAAATCATGTCGTCGTGCCTGGCCCTCGAACAGCCACTGAAAGTGGCTTACCTCGGTCCGGAAGGCACCTTTACTCAAGCGGCGGCCATGAAGCATTTCGGCCACGCGGTGATTACCGTGCCGATGACCGCTATCGACGAAGTGTTCCGCGAAGTGGCTGCCGGTGCGGTGAATTTCGGCGTAGTACCGGTGGAAAATTCCACCGAGGGCGCGGTAAACAACACCCTCGACAGCTTCTTTGAGCACGACATGGTGATCTGCGGTGAAGTTGAGCTGCGCATTCACCACCACTTGCTGGTTGGTGATGTCACCAAAACTGACCGCATTACCCGTATCTACTCCCATGCCCAGTCGTTGGCTCAGTGCCGCAAATGGCTGGACGCCCATTACCCGAACGTCGAGCGCGTGGCGGTATCGAGCAACGCCGAAGCGGCAAAACGGGTGAAGAGCGAGTGGAACTCGGCGGCGATTGCCGGCGATATGGCGGCGAGCCTGTACGGCTTGAGCAAACTGGCCGAGAAGATTGAAGATCGCCCGGATAACTCCACGCGCTTTTTGATCATCGGTAACCAGGAAGTGCCCCCGACTGGCGACGACAAAACCTCGATCATTGCCTCGATGCGCAACCAGCCAGGCGCGCTGCACGAGCTGTTGGTGCCGTTCCATGCCAATGGCATCGACCTGACGCGGATCGAAACCCGTCCCTCGCGTAGCGGCAAATGGACCTATGTGTTCTTTATCGACTTCGCCGGCCATCACCGTGATCCGCTGATCCGTGACGTGCTGGAGAAGATCAATCAGGAAGCGGTCGCACTGAAAGTGCTGGGTTCCTACCCCAAAGCAGTGCTGTAACCCCGTTGATTCTCTGAGGAGAACCCATGAGCAGTGATTTCCTCGCCCTGGCTCAGCCTGGCGTGCAAAAGCTTTCGCCCTATGTGCCCGGTAAGCCGGTGGACGAATTGGCCCGTGAGCTGAATCTGGACCCCGCCAGCATCGTTAAGCTGGCCAGCAACGAAAACCCCCTGGGGCCAAGTCCGAAAGCGCTTGAGGCAATTCGCCAAGCGGCTGCGGAGTTGACCCGTTACCCAGACGGCAATGGCTTTGAACTCAAGGCCGCGCTGGCCGAGCGTTGCGGCGTGCAGGCCAACCAAGTGACCTTGGGTAACGGCTCTAACGACATTCTCGAGTTGGTCGCCCGTGCCTATCTGGCGCCTGGCTTGAACGCGGTGTTCAGCGAACATGCCTTCGCGGTTTACCCGATTGCTACCCAGGCCGTCGGTGCGCAAGCCAAGGTGGTGCCGGCTAAAGAGTGGGGGCATGACCTTGACGCCATGCTCGCCGCCATCGACGCCAATACCCGCGTGGTGTTTATCGCTAACCCAAACAACCCGACCGGCACCTGGTTTAACGCCGAGGCCTTGGCGCGTTTCCTCGCTGGCGTGCCTGAGCATGTGCTGGTGGTGCTGGACGAGGCGTATATCGAGTACGCCACCGGCGGCGAGCTGCCGGACGGGCTCAACTATCTTGCGGCCAACCCAAACTTGCTGGTCTCGCGCACCTTCTCCAAGGCTTATGGCCTGGCGGCGCTGCGCGTGGGCTACGGCGTATCGTCGCCAGTGATTGCTGATGTGCTGAACCGGGTGCGTCAGCCGTTTAACGTCAACAGCCTGGCCCAGGCGGCTGCCCTTGCGGCGTTGGCGGATGAGCCGTATCTGGCGGACAGCCGAGCGCTCAATGATGCTGGTATGCAGCAACTGGAGCAGGCTTTCCGTGAGCTGGGGCTGAGCTGGATCGCCTCGAAAGGCAACTTTATTGCCGTGGATGTCGGCCGCGAAGGCATGCCGGTTTATCAGGGCTTGCTGCGCGAAGGCGTAATCGTGCGTCCGGTGGCTAACTACGGCATGCCGAACTTTCTGCGTGTGACCATCGGCACTACGGCGGAAAACACCCGCTTCCTCGCTGCGCTGACCAAGGTGCTTGCTGGTGACTGATGTCATGGCGGTGCCACAGCGCGCGCCTATTATCGAGCGCTTGGTAGTGGTTGGCCTTGGCCTGATTGGCGGTTCATTTGCCAAAGGCATGCGCGAAAGTGGCTTGTGCCGGGAGGTGGTGGGCGTTGACCTGGACCCTGAGTCGCGCCGTATGGCGGTGGAGCTGGGCGTGGTTGACCGCTGCGAAGCCGAGTTGGCCGCCGCCTGTCAGGGCGCCAGTGTGATTCAGCTGGCAGTTCCTATTCTGGCCATGGAGAAGTTGCTGGCGGCACTCGCCAAGCTCGACCTCGGCGATGCGGTGCTGACTGACGTTGGCAGCGCCAAAGGCAATGTGGTGCGCGCGGCGCGCCTGGCTTTTGATGGCTTGCCCGCGCGTTTTGTGCCGGGCCATCCGATTGCGGGTTCGGAGCAGAGTGGGGTGGAGGCATCGAACGCCGAACTGTTCCGCCGCCACAAAGTCATTCTGACGCCGCTGGAGCAAACCGATCCGGCCGCATTGACCCTGGTCGATACGCTCTGGCGCGCGCTGGGTGCCGACGTTGAGCATATGGCCGTAGAGCATCACGACGAAGTGCTGGCAGCCACGAGCCATTTGCCCCATCTGTTGGCCTTTGGCCTGGTCGACTCATTGGCCAAGCGCAGCGAGAACCTGGAGATTTTCCGTTACGCCGCTGGCGGTTTCCGTGATTTCACCCGGATTGCTGGGAGTGATCCGGTGATGTGGCACGACATCTTCCTTGCCAATCGCGAGGCCGTTCTGCGCACGCTGGACACCTTTCGCAGCGACCTCGACGCCTTGCGCGACGCGGTCGATGCTGGCGACGGACATCAACTCCTGGGCGTATTTACCCGCGCCCGAGTAGCCCGAGAGCATTTCAGCAAAATTCTGGCCCGCCGCGCCTATGTGGATGCTATGAACAGCAACGACCTGATTTTCCTGGCTAACCCAGGCGGCCGCTTGTCTGGACGAATTCGCGTGCCGGGTGACAAATCCATCTCCCACCGCTCGATCATGCTGGGTTCCTTGGCCGAAGGTACGACCGAAGTTGAAGGCTTCCTCGAAGGCGAAGACGCCTTGGCGACCTTGCAGGCATTCCGCGATATGGGCGTGGTGATTGAAGGGCCGCACCACGGTCGTGTGACTATTCATGGCGTCGGTCTGCATGGCTTGAAGGCGCCACCTGGGCCGATCTACCTGGGTAACTCCGGTACCTCGATGCGCTTGCTATCTGGCCTGCTGGCGGCGCAGCCGTTTAGCGCCACCTTGACGGGCGACACATCGCTGTCCAAGCGGCCGATGAACCGCGTGGCCAAGCCTCTGCGGGAAATGGGCGCGTCTATCGACACGGCTGCCGAAGGACGTCCACCGCTGACCATCAATGGCGGCCAGCATCTGAGCGGCATGACCTACGAAATGCCGATGGCCAGCGCTCAGGTGAAGTCTTGCTTGTTGCTGGCGGGCCTCTATGCAGCCGGTTCCACCACCGTGATCGAGCCTGCACCAACCCGCGACCACACCGAGCGGATGCTGCGAGGTTTTGGTTATCCGGTCAGCGTGAACGGCAACAAAGTCACCGTTGAGCCTGGCCACAAGCTGATCGCTACCCATATTGAAGTACCCGCCGATATTTCCTCGGCGGCGTTCTTTCTGGTGGCGGGCTCCATTGCTGAAGATTCCGAATTGGTGCTGGAACATGTCGGTATTAATCCGACGCGTACCGGCGTTATCGACATCCTGCGTCTGATGGGCGCCGATATCACCCTAGAGAACCGGCGTGAAGTCGGTGGCGAGCCGGTGGCTGATCTTCGCGTGCGCGCTGCCAAGCTCAAAGGCATCGAAATTCCTGAAGACCTGGTGCCGCTGGCCATCGACGAATTTCCCGTGCTTTTTGTTGCGGCTTCCGTCGCTGAAGGCCGCACCGTCCTACGGGGTGCGCAGGAGCTGCGGGTTAAAGAGTCCGACCGTATCCAGGTGATGGCCGACGGCTTGCTGGCGCTAGGGGTAAAAGTCGAGCCAACCCCGGACGGCATCATTATTGACGGCGGCACCATTGGTGGCGGCGAAGTGCATAGTCATGGCGATCACCGTATCGCCATGTCGTTTAGCGTTGCCTCATTGCGCGCTACGGCGCCGATCCGTATTCACGATTGCGCTAATGTCGCCACCTCGTTCCCCAACTTCCTCGGCCTGGCCGCGCAGGTTGGCATTCGTGTAGCTGAAGAGGGTAAGTCATGAACAATCAGGCGCCAGTTATCGCCATCGACGGCCCAAGCGGCTCCGGCAAAGGCACCATTGCCAGCCTAGTAGCCAAGAAGCTGGGGTGGAGCTTGCTGGACTCCGGCGCGCTTTATCGCCTGCTGGCCTTTGCCGCGCGCAACCATGGCGTCGACCTTACCAACGAAGAAGCGCTCAAGCTGCTTGCCGCTCATCTGGATGTGCAGTTTGTCGCTGCCGCCAATGGCCAGCCGCAACGCATCATTTTGGAAGGCGAAGAAGTCACCGACGCCATTCGTAACGAGCAGATCGGCGCCGGTGCGTCGCAGGTCGCCGCGCTAGGCGCGGTAAGGGATGCATTGCTACAACGGCAGCGCGCGTTCCAGGAAATGCCAGGGCTGGTGGCAGATGGTCGCGACATGGGAACGGTCGTGTTTCCTGATGCCCCGCTTAAGATATTCCTTACCGCCAGCGCGGAAGAGCGTGCTCGACGCCGGTACTTGCAGTTGAAGGCCAAGGGCGACGATGTTAATCTTGCGAGTCTGCTAGACGAGATTCGCTTGCGCGACGAGCGCGATACCCAGCGTACGGTGGCACCGCTGAAACCAGCGGCTGATGCCATTCAGCTGGATTCCACCGAACTCTCGATTGAGCAGGTGCTGGAACGAATTCTGAGTGAGGTCGCCAACCGCGATCTCGCCGGATGACAAAGCAGGTCTGTAGGGAACCCAGTCTCTATCCCGCAGTCGGCTTTTAAACTAACGAAACCCACGTTGTCTGGAATGTGGATGCTGGGCGGGTTTATCCGTCCTAGATCAATCAGGAATTAACATGAGCGAAAGCTTTGCAGAACTTTTTGAAGAAAGCCTAAAAACCCTCGACATGCAGCCGGGCGCCATCATCA
>LNAP01002556.1_pt1 | contig 28266 bp, 37 predicted proteins | sample 602601 | NCBI WGS metagenome assembly LNAP01 (sample SAMN02440304, study PRJNA202911) | soil metagenome | biome: Subtropical and temperate rainforests or woodlands; isolation source: soil samples (1 kg each in a 20% v/v slurry with milli Q water) were... ... | reverse complement strand
GGTTGCCAGCAGGTTACGCCGGGCATTGGTTGAGTAGGTCATGGCAAGCTGTATTGAAGATCGGGCGGCTCATGCCCGGTTAAGACGCGAATCGTCGCGCAAATTGCTGGGATATCCTTCTTCAAAGAATCAATCCTTGAGCGCGCGGCACCTTCAGTCCAGATGTCCTCCTGGATCTCGGTGAGAGTAGCCCCGAGCGTTAATGAATGAAATTCCAACAATGACCACGCCCTAACTGTCTGATAGCTCATCTCATAATCGAGCTTTCCGATCTGGTTAGCCAGTTGCGGCCATACCATAGGTGCTGGCTGCCGCAGAGCGTCAAGCCGAGCTCGGCTAGTTGCGCCTAAGCTTGCGCTCGCCTGCGAAACTCGTCCCACCAGCATTTCAATATGCACCGCCAGTTCAGCGCCAATCGCCGCAGCGATCGACTTAGCCTCTTCGCTCATAATCAATCTATCCCTCCTGCGAGTCAAACTCGCGTTCCACAGCGCGCCAAGCAATATGGCAACCAAACCAATCGCACTGCCAATAACGGCTCCAATCCACGGCGGCATAACTTCCTCCCAAGTAAGAGCGGGAAGCTTAGCCGATAGTCTCTATTTTGCAAGCCGCAACCCAAATCCCATTGGGGGCTGCCCACGTAATAAGGAAGCCATTGTGCAATACGGTGCGCCCGAGATCATGAACACCGATCAGGGCAGTCAGTTCACCAGTTCAGGCTTCATCGGACTGCTGCAGCAGCATGACATCCAGGTCAGCATGGATGGCAAGGGCTGCTGGCGCGATAACGTCTTTGTCGAACGGCTTTGGAAATCGGTGAAGTACGAGGAGATTTACCTGCACGGATATGACACAGTATCGGACGCCAGGCAGGCCTTGACCCGCTACTTCGATTTTTATAATCGTCGACGGCCGCATTCCTCGCTTGACGGAAAAACACCCAATACGCTTTACTTTAACCTGTCGCCGCTGCGTGCAGCGGCTTAACCCGCAGAGAATCCACTTAAGAATACCGTTTTACTGTCCAACTGCGCGGGGCCACCTCTGTCCAATTCCGCAATCGAATACCCGCCGTTGACGCCGAAGCTCCCGAAAGGAGGTGACGGGTTCCGTCTGCCTTCCGAGAGCGCTGAGCCGGACGAACAGGGACGTCTACGAATGCCTTCGGCCAGAGAGGACGCGTGACGCCGGGGGTCGAGCACCGCTATCGACTTCGGCCCGCTTGACCCAGTCCAGCAGGGTTGTGGGTGTGCAGCCGCTATAGGCGCTATGGACTCGACCGCAGCCCACAATGAACGATATTCGTCACGATGCTCCAGTACCAGTCGTACTGCTCGCTCGTGCACTTCGGGGAAAAACTTACTATTTTTTCTCATAGCTCCATACTTTCAAGATTTGGAGCCTCCTCAAAACCCGAGGTGATTCAATTTGCGATCGCTAAAAGGTTCACGATCACCCCTCTTGAGCGTCAGCGCGGTTTCGGCTTTACTAGCCGGTTTCTAAGCACACCAATGGAGGACACCTCCAGTTCAATAACGTCCCCATCCTCAAGAAACCTTCCGAACTCGAGGCCCGCGCCATTACCGACAGTTCCTGACCCTAGAAACTCACCAGCCCGAATGGTCTCATCTCTTGAGATGTGTGAAATGAAATCCTCGAAGCGAAACTGCATTTCGCTGCTATTTCCACGACCCCTTTCTTCGCCGTTAACACGAACAATCATGGTGAGAGAATAAGGATCCTTCAATTCGTCAGCAGTGACAATCCAAGGCCCAATGACGTTACCAGTGTCAAAGTCCTTGCCCTTTCCCGGCCCAAGGGATGCCTGCATTTCCAACATTTGAGCATCCCTGGCACTCATGTCATTGAAAATCGTATAACCGAATATAAATTCGGCGGCCTCGCTCTTGCTTATGTTTTTTCCTGTCTTGCCTATTACTGCTCCAAACTCCAACTCATAGTCCATCATATTTGAGTAAGAGGGCCATACGATATCCTCCTCGTGACCAATAACGGAGAACCTATTTGCCTTGTAATAGGTCGGCTGTTGATACCAAATAGCAGGCACTTCAACCTTCGCAGGGTCGGTAGAACCACCGTGTATTCCAAAGAGGTGGCGGTGTGCACGTGCTTGGCGAACATGCCGCTCGAAAGCCAGAAAATCTCGAATCTGACGAGGCTCCGGAAGCGGGGAACGTAATTTCACCGATCTCAAAGCCGTTTTCTGTTTTGCCTGCAGCAGCAGATCTCGTGCCTCATCAAGCGCACCCGCCCCGCCGTCTATGAGGGCAAGCATGCTGCTGAAATGCGCTTTCCCAGAGGTCTGGGTGAAGTCAACGATCGATTCCTGATCGTCGCATAGGGCGCCAATATGTTCGCGGTTATCGATTTGAAAAGAAATGAGTTTCATCAGATAATTCCCTTATTCAGGCAATATGCCGGCGGCGGCAGCAAGTTTCTTGTTAAGCTCGATTTCTTTGCGTATCGTCTCGCGAAACGCCTCAGGGTTAGCACCAACAGGTTCAGCTCCTGCACTCGCAATCTTTTTCAGAACCTCAGGATTGGAAAGTGTCTTGCGGAAAAACTTGTCTAAATCTGCCGTCATTTCAGCAGGCATATTGGCAGGCCCGACAATCCCAAGCCAAGTTTCACTTGTCAAATCCTTGTAGCCAAGCTCTTCAAGTGTGGGCACATCGGGCAGCAAAGGCGATCGGGACGTGCTAAATATCCCCAGCGACTTCAATTTACCGTCTTTTATGAACGGCCCCGCGGCGTTGACGGCCGATACCGAGGCAGGTACCTCGCCCGATATCACGGCCACAACTGGCTCAGTTGATGTTTTGTAAGGAATATGGTGAAGCTCGATACCAGTCATCTGCTGAAATAAAACGCCACCGAGATGCGTGGACACGCCAACCCCTGAACTTGCATACTGAATCGCGCCTGGTCGGCTCTTTGCGTCCGATATGAACTCAGACATTGTCTTCCAGGGGGCGTCGCTACGTACTGCCAATAGGTTCGGAGCGGTGGCCAGCAGGGTAATGGGCGTGAAATCGTTTAGGGGATCGTAAGGCATTACCTTACGCATTGCTGGTGTTGATGTGTGCGTGCTGGGTATCATCAACAAAGTGTGTCCGTCGGGCGCGGACTTAGCAACATAAGATGCTCCAATGGTGCCGGAGGCCCCAGGTTTATTTACGACGACGACGGGCTGGCCATATTCTTTTCGCATCTCCTCTGCCATTATCCGCGCTATGACGTCAGTGACTCCGCCAGCTCCAAACCCGACTACAATCTCAACGTTTCGAGATGGCTTATATTCATTTTGGGCGTAAACGCTCCCTGCCGCCGCCAAAGTGAAAGTTGAAGCAACAACAAAGCCACTAAACATGTTGCCCAATGTTCTTTTATAGTTTCTCATCTCCGTTCCTTTATTTTAAATATTATAGATATTCTTGCCTTGGCAACACCGCATGACAACTACACTGATGTGCTAGGTGTAGTTCCATATCGACAGCAATCGAGCATATTTTCTCCGACATGATGAACCGTTAATGACGAAAGTCACACATAGTTATCAGAGTATTGACCTTCAACTTCTTGAGCTGTTTGTAGTTATTGCTCGATCTCCCACCATCGCGGCGGCCGCGCGGCAGTTGAACGTATCTCCCTCCCTAGCTTCACGCAAGCTTGCCGGCATGGAAAAAATGCTCGACACCCGCTTGTTTCAGCGATCCACAAGGGCATTACGGCTCACCGAAGCTGGACGCTCCACGCTTGAGTGGGCAGAACTTGTACTGAACAATTACGGCGGGCTCAAAGACGAGCTCTCGCGCCATCGTCAAGAACCAGAGGGTCCATTGAAGATTGCCGTGAGCGACTACGTTGCATCTGTTCTTTTACCTAAATTCCTTACAGCCTTTATACAGCGCTTTCCCCAGATTACTTACGTTATCCAGACGACAGACCACCTGGTCAATCCCATCGAGCAGGAGTTCGATGTTGCAATTCATTCCGGTTTCATTCCTGACTCCTCCCTTGTGGGCGTGCCGATCAAACAGGTACAGCGAATTCTATGGTAAGCGTCCGCCCGATACCGTCTAGCGATCTCAGATAAATCTCATCAAACTACGTGTCCATTAATTCATTCAAATGGACACGTAGTTTGATGAGCGAATCCTCAATTTCTCTCGTACCTGTATCTGACACTAATCGACGCCGCTACTCTGTTGAGTTCAAGCGAAACGTTGTGCGGGAATCAATGGCCGCAGGCGCGTCAATTGCACGTGTTGCCATGGCCCATGGGCTCAATGCCAATCAATTACACAACTGGCGCTGGCAGTATCGACGCGGTGATTTTGGAAGTGTCACCGAAACGGCTGCGCTATTGCCTGTTCACATCAGTGCGCAGCCAACGACGCCACATGCTCATCATACGACACGGTCACCAACCAATGATTGCGACCCCCAGCGTGGGCAAATTGAACTGCACCTTGGTCATGCCAAAATTGTAGTGCATGGGACGCCCGATCTGCGGGCGCTGCAATGCATGATCCAGACGCTACGCGCATGATTGGTTTACCTGCGGGAACCCGAGTTTGGCTGGCGGCTGGGATCACCGACATGCGTCGTGGTTTCGATGGCTTGGCCGCGCTGGTGCAATCGAAGCTGGCTGAGGATCCGTTCAGTGGTCACGTGTTTGTATTTCGTGGTCGCAAAGGCGATCGAATCAAGGTGTTGTGGTGGAGCGGCGATGGCATGTGTTTACTGGCCAAGCGGTTAGAGCATGGTCATTTCGTCTGGCCTTCGGCTGAATCGGGTGCGGTCAATCTGACGCCCGCACAGCTGTCGATGCTGCTGGAAGGCATCGATTGGCGACGACCCCAGCGCACACAGCGACCTATGCGAGTGTAATGCCAGCATTGCTTGGAGAGCTGCATATTTATTGGGTTTGCTGGCAATAATCGGTCGATTCAGGCATGACTATTTGGTAAAATTACGGTCATGCCAAACGTTAACGCCACCTCATCTGACACAACGGCTTTACTGGCCGTGATCAAGGCGTTGCAACAAGAAAATGACTACTTGCGTTTGCAGTTGGCCAAGGCCAGGCGCGAACGCTTCGGGCGCAGCAGTGAACGGGCTGGCGACCTGTTGGCGCAACTGCCGCTGATGCTTGATGACATGGCGATATCAGGTGCGCCGGTGCGAGGCATTGTGCCCAAAGCCACTTCCCCAAAGAAACGCACGCCATCTGCCGGGCGCCAGAGCTTGCCAGACTTCCTGCCGCGCGAAGAACATGTGCTGGCTGCCAACGATAGTTGTGACTGCCCGGCTTGTGGTGGTGCGCTCAAATTCCTGGGCGAAGACGTTAGCGAAACGCTTGAATTCATTCCAGCCAGCTTTAAGGTCATCCGCACGGTTCGACCCAAGATGGCCTGTAGCCATTGCGACACCATTGTGCAGGCGACCGCACCTTCGCGTCCGATTGCACGTGGCTTGGCTGGCCCTGGATTGCTGGCTCAGGTTCTGGTGGCCAAGTACTGCGATCATCAACCACTTTATCGCCAGAGCGCGATCTATGCCCGTCATGGCGTGACACTCTCACGCTCGACACTGGCCGATTGGGTGGCGGGCAGCAGTCAGTTGCTTCGCCCTCTGGTTCAGGCATTGCATCGTTATGTGATGAGTGGCAGCAAAGTCCATGCCGATGACACCCCTGTTCCAGTACTGGCGCCGGGGCGTGGCAAGACCCGCACGGGGCGTCTGTGGACGTATGTTCGTGACGACCGAACCGCTGCCAGTGATCAACCGGCGGCGGTCTGGTTCGGGTACTCACCAGATCGTAAAGGCGAGCACCCACAGAAGCACCTTAAAAACTTCCAGGGCATTGTTCAGGCCGATGGGTACGCAGGTTTTAATGCACTCTACGAAAGCGGGAAAATTGTTGAGGCAGCATGCTGGGCGCACGTACGACGCAAGTTCTACGACATCGCCGAACAGCAAAGCAGCCCGGAAGCCTTGCAGGCCATTGGGCGCATTGCTGAACTGTATGCCATTGAAGCGCAAATCCGTGGTGAGTTGCCCGATGTGCGACGCCAAGCGCGTCAGGCACGGGCTGGCCCTCATCTTGACGCTTTACACGACTGGCTGCACGACACCTTACGATCCGTCTCACGTAAATCCGCATTGGCCGGGGCGGTTCGCTATGCGCTCACACGCTGGACCGCTTTAACGCGCTATGTGGACGATGGCTGCATTGAAATCGATAATAATGCTGCTGAGCGCGCGCTGCGCGTGGTCGCCTTGGGCCGCAAGAACTACCTATTTGCCGGATCTGATGCGGGTGGCCACAGCGCTGCGTCCATTTATAGCCTACTCGGAAGCGCGGCACTGAACGGGATCGAACCCATGGCTTACTTGCGTGAGGTGCTGGCCCGTATCGCCGAGCACCCCGTCAACCGAATCGACGACTTGTTGCCATGGAATCTAACCCCACACTGCACCGCTCTGGATCGCGCCGCGTAACTTCCCGCAAGCTCACGGTCTTAGGCGGCCAAGCCTTGGTCTTGCGCATTGAACTGCGTGATAGCAACCCGCTGATCTACCGAACCATTCTGGTTCCCGCCAATATTACCTTACGTAAACTGCACGTGACCTTGCTCTGGGCCATGGGGTGGCAAGGTGGGCATTTGCATGAGTTCATCATCAACGACACGCACTACGGTGAGCCCGACCCCAACTACCCCGAGCCGGACTTGAAGAGCGAGCAGCGGGTTCGATTGGAAAAAGCGTTGGGTGGTGCGCGTACCTTCAACTATATCTACGATTACGGTGATGCCTGGTGGCATCACGTCACGTTGCTGGAACGAACCCAATTCGAGGGCCCGCTCGATTCGCCCTGGTGCTTGGATGGAGCAAACGCCTGTCCACCTGAAGATGTTGGTGGCATCTCCGGTTATGAAGACTTCCTAGAGGTCATGGCCGACTCTTCTCATCCTGAGCATGCCAATATGGCGGCCGCTTCGACCCAGCCGCCTTCGATCTGCATGAGGCCAATCGGCGCTTGATGGAAATTCAGCTTTAGCGCAAGACGGTACTGGGCGTACGCTTACGAAGAACGTGGGGTCTCTCTGGAATTGATCAGCGAGCGAGTATGCACGCTAGGTGACACGCTTATGATCCGGCGCGCTTTGAGCAACTTGCTGTCTAACGCCATCCGCTATACACCGCAGGGAAGGACCATCTCGGTTCACCTTGAAGGCAATGGGAAATCTGTGAAGGTTCGGATAGTGAACCCCGGCCCCCGGATCCCGCCGGAGCACTTGCCTCACATATTCGAGCGCTTCTATCGCCCCGACGCCTCACGTCAGCGTTCTTCGGAAGGAGCCGGCCTGGGATTGGCGATTGCCAAATCCATATTCGAGGCACATGCAGGCCGAATTACAGCGTCTTCAACCCAGCAAGAGACTGCCTTCGAGGTGCGACTGCCCGCGCAAACGTGTTGAAGCCTAACGAAACTTCTCTTCTGGGCTTGTTTGCCGGGCGGGGAGCTTAGGACAAGCGCATGACCATGGGCATCAACTTACAGAAAATTGCCCCATCATCCCGTTGTCTTCGTGTTCAAGGATATGGCAATGGTACATGAAGGGAGATGCCATCGCCGTCTGCGTGAACTTCACCAGAAGTTCGACCGGCCCCTGGGCGACGACGGTGTCCCTCAGTCCCTGATCACGAATCCCGGGGGCCGAACCATTACGGCTTAACACCTCGAAGTGAACGCCATGGATGTGGAACGGATGTGCCATCATGTCGCCAGAAACCTCCCAAACCTCGATGTCGCCAAGGCGGACCTGTTCGTCAACCCGACCCATGTCGAAAGTACGGCCATTGATGCCGAGCATTCCCATTCCCCCCCGCATCATGCCTCCCATGGAAGGCCCGCCGCGCATCATCCCTCCCATGCCCATGTTCATGACAAAACGTCGCCGCCGAACCGCCTTGACCTCATCCAGCCGCTCATAAGCATGCAATCTGTCAGGCACTTTGGATTCAAGCGCCGGCTTGCCCTGAGGTTCGAATCGAACAACCGTCTCCCGTCCAATTCTCCCCAGGTTTGCGGCAGCGGTCATCATGCCCATCTTGCCGTCCGGACCGGTTTCAAGTGTCGCTGGCCGGCCATCCGAAAAGTCAGCCAGAATTTCCGCACGCTCTCCCGGCGCAAGTCGTAGGGTGCGAAGCTCGACCGGCTTGTCGAGCAAACCACCTTCGGAAGCAATCCAGTGAAAGGGCCGATCATCCGCGAATGCGAGATCGTATTCCCTGGCATTGGAGCCGTTCACCAAGCGTAAGCGAACCAGGCCACGAGGCACGCGGGCTGTCGGGTTGACGGTTCCATTGACCATCAGCGTGTCGCCTCGACGTCCATGCATGACCGACATCATGCCCTGAGGCAGTACGAGAGTACCGTTCTCGAATTGTCGATCCTGCAGTATCAAGGGCAGGTCATCGACGCCATATTCAGACGGTAGTCCAAGCGCCCTCTCATCGTCGTCGCTAACAATCAGCAGGCCAGCCAGTCCGGCATAGACTTGCTCTCCCGTGCGGCCGTGCGCATGCGAGTGATACCAGAGCGTCGCCGCCGGTTGACGAATGGGAAGCACCGGTCGCCACGTCGAGCCCGAACGGATGGTCTGATGAGGACCGCCGTCAAGCTCTCCCGGAATGAGCAGGCCATGCCAGTGGACCGTCGTATCCTCGCCCAAAGCATTCGTGACCACCATCTCGACGTCGTCGCCACGATGGACACGCAGCGTCGGGCCAAGATAGCTGCCGTTGTAGCCTAGCGTCACGCTCTCTCGTCCAGGGAAAAAGGATGTTTTGCCAATCTGCGCTTTAAGGACTACCGACTGACTTTTGTCGCGAGCATCAATCAGTTCGGGAATTTTCAATTGCCTTGACTCTGCGGCAGCAGATGGCCTCCATAAAGATGAAGCCGCCCACAGCGAACCGCCTGCCAGCAAAGTCCCGGCCAAAAAAGAACGACGTGTGAGCGTCATGAATGCACTTCCCAGTAAACCTTAGAGCCATATTGTTGGCATATTCCGCATAGAGGGCAAATGAGATAAAGTATCACTCATTGAAAGAAAAACTTTATCGCTATGAAGTCGCCTGTCCACCTGAACGCCTTGCGGGCATTCGAAGCCAGCGCCCGCCACCAAAGCTTTTCCGCAGCAGCGGCTGAACTGAACGTCACGCCGGCAGCCGTGGGCCAACTCGTGCGCACGCTGGAAGACTGGCTGGGTACGCCGCTGTTCGTGCGGGTCAACAGCGGGAGGGCTCGGCTGAGCCCGACCGAGATGGCTGAACGTGCGTTGCCAGACATCCGGGCCGGTTTCGACCGGCTGGCGCTAGGCATGGAACGGCTACAAGAGGGATCAACCAGCGAGGTGCTCACCGTGACGGTCAGCCCGGCATTCGCCGCTAAGTGGCTGCTGCCGCGGATAGATCGATTCCAGACAGCTTGTCCGGACATCGACGTGCGCTTGGACACCAATCACAAATCGGTGGACTTCATAGCCCAGCGCATCGATATCGGCGTGCGCTACGGCATGGGGGACTAGGCCGACAAGCTCATGGATGAAGAGGCTTTTCCCGTATGCTCCCCTGAGCTGCTGCGTCAGCGCAGGCAACTACGAAAGCCAGGTGATCTAATTCGCGAAACACTTATCCATGACTTGACGATGGCCGGCCATTCGGGCTTCCCGACCTGGGAGGAGTGGATGAAGAAAGCCGGAGTTAGTGACACAGCAACGATCCGTCGCGGCATGCAGATCAATAATTCTGCAGCCGTGCTGCAGGCAGCTATTGAGGGGCATGGCATCGCGCTCGCACGCAGTATCATGGCCCGCGACGATCTGTCGAGCGGGCGCCTGGTGAGGCTATTCCCTGACATCAGCTTTGCGTTGAATGTGTCTTATTACATCGTTTACAGGCCCGAATGCGCCAATCTGCCCAGATTAGCGGCATTCAGGGAATGGTTAATCACTGAGGCGGATGACTAATCACAAAGTAAACTTCAAACGGAAGGGCTTCGCTGTCGCCCAATCTCCCATGACACCCTACCGCCATTCACTGTTGCAGCGACCTGCTGGCCCAGCCGCTGCTCGATCACCGGTCGCCACGGCACCAGCGAGAAGCCCATGCCGTCGTCCAGCATCGCGTAGCGCCCGCTGGCAAGCATGATATTGCGCCTGTAGATACCGGCCACGCGCTGCCCGTCCTTCGCTGGGCGATGCTCCAGGCCTGTTTCTGTGGCAATGTCCCTAGCCGCCTGAGTCAGTTCCCGGTTACGTAGCGTGCCCAGCAGATTTCGGGCAAGAAGCACGCGCTGTCCACGCCGCTGAGCCAGCCCCTGTTCTTCAAGGAAATCGGCGCGCTGCTGCATGGCCTGTTTAACCTCGCCCCCGAAGCCCCCATCCTCCAACCCCTTGCCACCCCCGATCAGTTGCTGATCGAGCCAGGTAGCCCCGATCACGCGGGCTTGCCGTTCAATCTGCAGGTGCGATTTCAGTTCCACCGCCACACCACCCAGGCGTTGCGCATCGTATTGGCGACCTTGTTCGGGCAGATCGCCCGGCACTTTCCATAGTCCTTCGGCAACGCGTTCCACGATGCCAGCTCGGCGCAAGGCTTCCAGCCGACGGACGTGCGACGCGACCACTTCCTGCGGGTCGCGTCCAGCCTTGACCCGACCTTGCTCAATGGCAAGATGATGATCGGTCCGATACAGACCGTCGCTGGCCAGTTCCACGATGTTGCGGTCAGCCCCCCGGATGTCGGCGAAACCCTTCACTTCCACCACCGCGCCGGTTGGATAGTTGGCCGGTTCGTCGCGGGCGTTCAGCGCAACATAATGGGCCTTGCCATCCACGCCGTCGATCACCAGATAGCCCCGGTCGCGCAGCTCATCATCCAGCCCCTTGGCCGCCACGCGCCCGACGATGGCGCAGCCACCTCCATCGCCACCTTGGCCCGGCTCGAATACGACAAGTTCGCGTTGTTTTCCGCTCATGGCTCGCTGCATGGTGCGGATGATGTCGCCGCGTTCGCCCAGGGTACGCAAGGTTTCTTCGGCATCGGTGTGCATGGCCCAGGAGCCGGGCTGTATTTCGTCGGCCAGCCCGAGGCGCTGCAAGCGTTGCAGGCGACCGATCAGCAGCAGACGCTGGCGTTGCAAGTTCGGCTCATTGAAGCGTTGGATATGCACCCTGCCATCCTCGCCGATCTCACGTTGCAGAGTGCGGTCCAGGCCCGTCCACCGTTCCTGTTCCACTTCGCGCTGCATGGTCTGCTGGATTTCCCGCTCGGTGCGCGGCCCCAGCCATTCGGTCGCCAGCTCAGAAGCGCGATGACGCAAGCCCTGAGCGATGTAGTCGCCCGCGATGATGAGGTCTTGGCCGGTATCGTCATGCCCGCGCACGATCAGGTGAGTGTGCGGATTATCGGTATTCCAGTGATCCACCGCCACCCAATCCAAACGCGTACCCAGGTCGGCTTCCATGCGGTTCACCAGATGCCGGGTGTAGGTGCACAAGTCATCCAGTTCAGCGCCGTCCTCCGGGGAAACGATGAAGCGGAAATGGTGCCGATCCTCGGCACAGCGTTCCTTGAAAGCCCCCAGATCGGCAACATCCGTCTGTGGCCCGTAGGCTTGGCCTGGTTCGCCACCGCGGCCCGCACCGTCACGCTCGATGTAGCGCAGGTGCTTGGCGAGCGATTGCGGGCTGGCGTTACGCTGGTTGACCAGCAGGGTCTTGATGGTCCCCCGCCGCGAGAATGGCGTGAGATTGGCGCCAGAAAAACGCACTGCCGTATGGCCGCGCCCCAGGCGTGCGCCGGGACGCTGGCCAGCGCGTGCGCTGCGGCCACCGGCGGCGGAATGGCGCATTGAGGACTTGCCCCCGCTGGCCTTGCCGGTCTGCTTGAGCACCTTGGAAATAAAACCTTGGCCTTGGCCCTTGCCCCGGTTCTTCGGAGCGCTGGGGCGCACCCGGAAATCATCATCGTGGCGGTCGGTCATGCCTGCGCTCCCTGCAAGTTCTGGCTGAAGCTGCGGCGTAGCCGGTCGTGCGAAGCACGCGGCCAGCCCTGTCTTGGCGCGGGCCACGCGCCCCCAGCGGCACGACGGCAACGCCGTATCGTGCCGCGCCACCCCCATGTGCAGACTGGCTTTGCGGGCGGCTGGGTGCCGACCCCTTTTGTCTTGCCTTCCGCCTTTGTCTGTCGCTTTCGCTCCCGGCGTCGGCGGCCCGGTGGCACTGCTGCATGGGCAGCCCGCACACCGGCGAACGCGCCGATGGACGCGCCAGGGGTCGCAGGCCAGGCGCGTTCGAGGCAAGATGCCTGCACGTGGGACGGCTGCGCCGGAGGTTGCACGGCGCAAAGTGTCCAATGCTCAGAATTGGCACCCGCACAGCAGATACGGCGACATGACGGCAGCCCCAAGGAAGACACGCCTGATAGCACGATGACATGCAGCGCGACGTGCATTGAGTCGGCGGCCTTCATGGCTGCACCTCATGCCAGACCGGGTGCGCGATGCCGATCACGGCGGCTACGCTGACCGGGCCAAAATAGCGGCTGTCGAACGAGGCCGGATTCGTGGTGCTCAACAGGAACAGTTCGGCCGCCATCAATGGCCGGCACTGCGGCCAGAACGGCAACGGACGCCCCAGCCGGTCGGCAGACAGCACGGCGGCCACCGGCACGCCGTCGATGCGCACCTGACCGGCCACGATGCAGACGTGTTGCGGCGCGACCGCGCCCACACGTTTGAGCAGCGGAATGTGTGCGGGCAGATAGCCGCGCTGCGCGGCCAGTGCAGCGGCGTCGGCAGGCAATCGGGTCAGGACGATGCTGCCCACGGACAAGGAACGTGGCAGTGAGGTGGCCCCTTGTTCAAGCGGCTGCACGCGATACCAGCCGACCGCCACACTGTCGGACGGATTGTAGATCAGGCGCGGCAGCGACGGCACAAAAGCCGTCCAGGCCAGCGCCGCGAGGCCGACGGCGGCGAAGCCCGCCAGCACGATGCGAGCGCGCAAGCGCGAACGAGGATGCCGCCCGGCCCCAGCAGCCTGATTGAGCATGGTAATCGGTGTCATGAAAAGCTTCTCCCGGCCAGCCAGGCGGCGTGCCGCTCGGCGGTGTAGTCAGGCAACGGCTGGCGCGCCGCCAGCCGATTGGCGAGCGTGCGCCAGTACGCTGGCGAGACGGCGGCGGGCGCGATGCCCAGTGACTCGATGGCATCCATGCGTTGCAGCACAGAACGGACGGAATGATGGCCTTCAACGTGCAGCAACAGGCGCGCACCCGGCTGCACGCCGGGGATGCGCTGCGCCGCGTCCAGCGGTGTGCAAGCCTGCATCACCATCAGCTGCCAGCGCACCGTGCCGTAGTCATTGGCTTGCCAGCGAATACGGCACAGCACCGCGCCCGGCAGAAACACCGCCCAGCGCCGCCAGCGGTCCAACCGCAGCGTGTGTGCCGGTTCACCAAAACGCAGGTAAAGATTGAAATGGGGTTCGATTGTGGCCAGCGCCACCCGCGTCAACGGTGCGCGGTTAGCGTGAAGGGCAAGCGCGGCGGAGGGCGGCAGTGATGCCGCCGTGGCCGCACCAGCAGGCGAAACAAAGCGATTCATGGCGTGTCCTTTTTGCGAGGATCTGGAAACTCCCTTTCCAGCAGACCGCGCAGCAGCTCGGCCACAGTCACGCCTTGCGTGAAGGCCGATACCTTGATGCGCGCCCGCAGGGCGGAGGTAATGTCCAGCGTCAGACGAGCGGTGTAGAGATCACCCTTGTTCAGCGCTTCAGCGTCGCCCTGACGAATCCACGCTTCAGCGTGCGGGTTCGCGGGCGGACGCGCACCAATGCCTACGCGCTTGGGCCGTGCGGGTTTCGTGCTCATGCCGGCCACCGCAGCAGTTCATCGACCAACGCGGTGATTTCACGCGCCGCCGCGCTGTCGGGTGCCGTTTCGCGTGCCAACCTCCCGGCGGCCACGCTGTCGGCAAAGACGATTCGCTGGCGAACCTCGGCGCGCAGCGCCGGCAGCGGCTGCTCGGCCAGCGCCCGACGGGCTTCGCGTCCGATCACCGTGGTGCTGACCCGCCGGTTGATGACAAAGGCCGCTTGCAACGCAGGCCGGAACACCTGGGCCTCGCGGACCAGCGCCACCATCTCGGCGCTGGCCCACAAGTCATAGGGGCTGGGTTGCACAGGAATCAGCACGTAATCGGCTGCCAGCAGCGCGGAGCGCGCCAAGGCGGCGATGCGGGGTGGGCCATCAATGACCACGTGATCGGCCCGCCTGGCGAGTTCCGGCGCTTCCTGATGCAGTGTTTCGCGCGCCAGGCCCACGGCACTGAACAGCCGTGGCAAGCCTTGCTGGCTTCTGCGCTGTGTCCAGTCCAGTGAAGACCCCTGCGGGTCGGCATCCAGCAGAATGACCTGCTGACCGCGCAGCGCGAGTTCTCCGGCGATGTGGGTGGCCAGCGTGGTCTTGCCCACGCCTCCTTTCTGATTGAGCAAGGCAACGATCATGGCGCAGCCCTCCCACCAGGAAAACCGGGCTGTTTTTGCCTTGCCAAACGGGTTTGGTTCTTCGGCTGATTACGTCCTTCAAACTGCCGGGTGTTTCCCTTTTCAGAATCTATCCATCGTGGTGGCGAGTCTTTATCAATCGTTAGAGTAGTTAAGTTAGATAAGTTAAGGGGCGCGCAAACCCAGTGTTGGCAAGGCTTTGCAGCCGATTGGCACGCCTGATAGCACGATAGTCCCACGCCCGATAGCACGATACCGGACACGCCTGATAGCACGACACTATTCACAGGATATTCACAGCTTTTCCACAGACTTATCCCCGTGCTGTGGGCGGCACCGGTCGGAAGGTCAGCCGTTCGCGGCCTTCGTTCGGCAGCAGCTCGATCCCCAACACGTAGCCGGGCAATGATTGCTTGGCGACCAGGGTGCGCAGATCGCAGGCAAAGTCGGCGGGCTTGGCGGTACTGCCGGACTTCTGGTGCAGGTAACGGAAATCGAATTGCCAGCCCTCCGGCTGCTTGCCGCCGTGCTTGCGCACTAGGCGGTACAGCCAGCGTTCGATACCGCCCGTGAGCCGGAAGTACGCCGGGTCGATGGTCAGCACCAGGGCTGCATCGAGCACGCCCGCATAGAACCAGTCCGGCAAGATCAGTTCGATGCCCAGCGGCTTGCCGCCGGCGTCGGCCAGTTCCTTCCACTCGTTGATCCACGAAAACCGATGCAGCCGCCGCCCCGTGGTTTCGCGGATGGACGTTGCCACGCTGGTCGATTGCAGCCGGTCGAGCGCCGCTTTCAGACGCTGGTAGTCGCGCAAGGAGGTGCCGCGCCCGATAAAGCGCAGGATTTCGTAGGGTGTAGCGCGTATCCAGCGCGAAGGCGTGATGCCGGCATCGCGTGCCTGCACAATCTGCGACGCGGCCCAGATCAGGATGTCGGCATCCCAGATCGTGGCAATGCCATGTTCGGCGGTGCCTTCCACACGGATGGTGACGTTCCCATTGCGAAAGTCGATGGGCGCAACCCGCCTCGACTTTGCCAGCGAGAAGAAGGGATAGGCCATCAAGTCCTGCGCATCGCGTGGCGCCATGTCGCCGGGTAAGGCACGGAACAGGGCAAGCTGTTCCTGCTGCGACGGTCGCTGCGCGGCGGACGAACGGGACATTTTGATGGCCGGCAGCGGGCGAACGATCAGCGGCCGTCACGATAATCACCCACATGGCGTTCGGCATACTCCGGGTCGGACGTGGCCCCATAGCTGCGCGCATCGGCCCAGGCATCCAGATCAGCCACGGCGTACATGACGCGCCGTCCGAACTTGCGAAACTTCGGGCCACCGCCGATCACGCGCTGCTTTTCCAGCGTGCGCGGCGACAACCGCAGGTAATCGGCGGCTTCGTCGTTGGTGAGGTAGCGTTGGGGCTGCGCGGGCGCAGTGGCGGGAACGGCGGCAGGCCGTAAGGGTGCGGGTCGCATAGGGTGAGCCTCCATCGGTTGAGAGCGCCCGGCCCCATAGCGGGGCCGGATGCAGACAGTCTCAACAAAGTCGGGCGACCTGCTCAGGGACGTTTTGCAGGGGGTGAAGAACGTCCCTGTACCGGCGCGGGAAGCTGTGCCAGGCGGCGGTAGCCGCCGCGCATCAGCGTGTCGCCCCGGCGCACCAGGCGCCGCATGCGGGCGCGCAAAGCACCGTCGGCATGCCAATCTCGGGCCACTGTCTTGGAACCAAACAGCCCTTCGGCGATGTCGCGCAAAGATGCCCCCGCCAGGGTGGCGTCGAGCGCCTGCAAGGTGTGCAGCTCCTGCAAGGCCGACAAGGCGGGCCGGGGCCGCACGACGGCAATGGGAATGGCGCCGCTCGCCAGGACCTGCTTGTTCATTTCCAGGGTGAGCGCGTGCGCGTGCGCCAGGAGGTCGGCGCTGGCACGCACGGCATAGACGTAAGCCATGCCATCGGCCAGGCCAGGGGCGAGCGCAAGCCGCAGGCAGCCGCCCGGCCAGCGCACCCGCAGCACAAGGCGCACGCCATCGTGCATTAAAGATTTGTCGCCCGGGATGCGCCAGAGCGTGAACAGCGTAGCCTTCGGCATGGGGTCGGCATCCGGGTAAAGATGAACGCCCTGGGCATCGGGGAACCAGATAGGATGCGCATCGCGCGCATCCAGGGCGGGGTCTTCCAGCAAGCGCAGCCCCCAGTGCTGCGCAGCGTCTGGCCGTTGGGGACGGCATACCCAGTCTTGCCGGTAATCAGGATGGCGGCGCAGGTATTCCCAAGCGAGTGCCGGGCCGTCCAGATGCAGAACATACAAATACGCGGCGGTCGGATGCCAGTGTCTGGTGTGCGAATCAGCCATGACGCAAACCCCCTTTTTATTCAGCAGGGCCGCCTCATCGCAAAATGCACACAGCGCAGTTTCAATGCGTTAATATTCAACTACCAATCGCATCAAATGAAACTGAAAATATCAAGTCCGATTGGGTCTTAACCCTTGCGCTGGCCATCAGAATGCGATGTCGGCGCCACTGAAAAATCAGTCAGCAGCATCCTTTACCCTGGCGCATATCGCGCAAAAGATCATGACTGTTTAAGTCTGGGCTGTCACCTATTTATGCCAGACTCAGGATTCAGACCGTGCCGGTCTTGAATATGACTGAAATAGTCTCAATGCGCCCTGATTGGATGGGCTGCGTTGGATGGACTGCGCGTTTTGATCGCAGCCGTCGGCTTCAATCCGTGATCGAACCGTTTTCTTGCGCCAGCCGGACATATTCCGAGAGCGGCCGTACCGCCTGGAAATAGCGGTCACGCATTACGGGCTGCTTGCGCGGACCGATGATAGCCACCAAGGCGGAAAGCTGCACCGTTTCCAGCTCCGGCATGCCTATCCCCAAGTCGATCAAGCCATAAGCCGTATCGCCATCCATCGGGTCAAGGCTGACCAGTAGCCAGGTGGGATGGGCGTCCGGCGTGAAGATCCGCACCACGGGCAACGGGTCGATGCGCTGGCCTGCGGCGCGCGCCTGACCGTGGGCGAGCAGTTGTGCGCGTTCGTCGTCGGTAATGAGTGGATGATTCACGTGTGTTTTGCCAAAGCGTAAAGCCGCCGATCTGTCTTTGTGCGTTCGCGTAAAGCCCCGAAAGCGGTTTTTCTCGAATCCGTAAAAGCGGGCAATCGTAATGCCGTTTATGCGCAAGCCATGAAAAGCACGATTGTGATTCTCCGCTTTTAAGGGAATCCACACTTACAGATTTCATTAATCACACAAGAAAAAGACGAAATCCCGATGAATGAGTTAAAGATAACGTGGTTTTAATTGTGCCGCTGAAACACGCTTCTGTCTATGCAGAAGCGACCCGTACAGCGCGGCCGGCCACCCGGCGCCACCACCTTTGATGCCGAACTGGCCCAGGCCTTCGGCAGTGCGGTGCGTGCGCTGCGCACGGAACGCGGCATTGCCCAGGAAATGCTGGCGAACCTCGCGGGCATCGAACGCTCGCACCTGGGCAAGATTGAGCGCGGCGAGCACATGCCCACGCTGGCGATTATCTTCAAGATCGCCGAAGCGCTGGAATGTAGCACGGCAGTGCTCATGACCCAGACAGAAACCCAGCTTACCGAAGGTAAGGTTTAACCATAAGGCCTGTGGGGGCTGTGCCGCCATAGGCCTTTGAGTGGATACGCCCCGCCAAAAGGCGGGGCGTAGGGCTTTAAGCCGCTTGTGGCTTGCTGCGCGTCCACAGCAGGTCATGCGTGCCGTCCTCGCCTTCGATCAGGCGGGCATAGATGGCGGCCGGGAACGAGGGGTCATCCAGCGTCACCGACAGGTATTCCCGCCCGGCCTCGCTGGTTTTCTTCCACGCCGCGCCGATGTCATTGCCGGCGGCCTGCAGGCGGAAGTCGGGGGCTTTGCCGTTTTCGCCCTTGTCGTTGGCAACGAGCTTGACCTTGACGTTAAGCGTCAGGGTGCGCAAGGTGCCGGTGTAGCCGTTGGTATCTGCGGTGAAGGTGCCGATGGTAGCCATGGTAATACTCCTTTCAGGAATTCAAGGTCGCGCCAGTGCGTCCTTGTTGTGATCCGGTCGGCGGGGGTGGGCGGGCCGCACCGCGCCAGCGGCCGTAACAACGTGGAGGGCCGGGAAGCACACAGAATTTGTCCCGCGAGGAATGCGCGAGAGCGCAGGGGAAATTGTTTGTGCTGGACGGTTGCGGCCCATCAGCCCAAGGCTTGCCGTCCCCCGCCAGGATTCACGACAAGACAAGGACATACAGGCCGACCGTCCTGCAAAGAGAGATGGCGGACTCGGTTTCACCGTATATACGCTCAACCGGCAAGCGCCCTGATGCGGGCAAGAACCAGGCTGCCGATGTTGGGCGAGAATGCACCCGCCGCATACTGCGGCGCTGTCTTTGAAAGCGCGGTGTGGAAGCGTCATAAGCCAGGCTGGGCGGCATGTTGGTGAACCACCCCTCGTGATGTCCAGACAAGGAACCGCCAGCATCGAGGACGGCACGCTTGCGTGCAACCTGCCCCAGCAAGCCCAGGCGTAGTCTTACCCGTGCCGCCTTTGGCGGGGCGCCATATCGAAAGAAGCAGAAAGCACTTGGCCCTGCCGATCTAACAACGCAGCAGGGCATCTCGCCCTGCTGCGTTTTTGGGGCTTTACATCTGCCCCTGCTCTGCGAGTGAGGTCGTGCTTGCCGCCGTCACGATGACATGATCGAGAAACCGTACATCTATCAGCGCCAGCGCGCTTTTCAATTGCTTGGTCAGATTCAGGTCAGCCATGCTTGGCTCAGTTGAACCCGACGGATGGTTATGCGCCATGATGAGCGCGGCAGCATTGAGTCGTAGGGCGGTTTTCACGATCTCGCGGGGATAGACGCTGGCCTGGCTCAACGTACCCGGCCCCTGCTCGATATAGCGAATCGGCTTGAAACGTGAGTCCAGATAAAGAAAGGCGGCGCATTCGTGGCCCAGCCCGGCCAGCTTGGCCTGGAAAAACTGCTTCACCTTGGTCGGCTGATCGACCGGCGACGATTGGGAAACCAGACTTTCCGCAGCGGTACGGCCCGCCGCTAGAATCTGCTCGTCGCTGGCCAGCTTATAGCGCCCACTAGGACTGCGCACATACAGGATGCATGTCTCGTCCATGTTGTCATAGCTCAGGGCGGCGATGGTGTTGTTCATGATGCTCTCCAGTGTTCAGGGCGGGATTGCCCGGAACCCGAAGGCATGGCGCAGCGCAGGTTTCAAGGGTCGAAGACGGCCAGCGGCCGCAAGCGGTGCCCACGGCGACGCGCCGCCCTTGAAAATAAGAACGGCATGACACAATGACCGGAAGCAAAACAGCCCCCACCGTGTCACTCGGTGTTGCGTTGGCACCCTCTGCGTGAAACGCAGCCAGACGTTAATCGTTGCGGATCGCGCACGTGCAAGCGAAGCGCGCAGCGCCCCGGCGCGAAGGCGTGAGGGATTGAAGCCGAATGGCCGTGACGGCGAAGCCGGCACGGGGCGCAGCCCGAAAGCCCGGCGGCGCGCGCGCCGACACGCACGGATTTATCCACAGATTCTGTGAGCAAGCCTGTGCATAAGAGATGAAGACTTTATGACAGCCCTTGTCATTCCGTGCCTTGCGCCTGGATGGGCTGCTATTTGTCCATTGATGTCAAAGCCGCCTGAAACTTGGTCGAGCACGCAGCGATGCTTTTGCCGACACGTTCCAGTCTCGACCGCTCAAAGAGTTACGCGGAAAAATTTGCTACGCGCTGCACTTCAACCGTGACATGCGACAGCTCGTGGATCGGTGCCAGCAGCGTCTTGTAGTCCTCGGATTCCTGGGGATTGCGGGCGATCAACGAGACGATGGCCGCAAAATGGCCGGGGCCAACCTGCCAGACATGCAGATCCGTTATCTGGTCGCCTGTTGGCTCCAACACTTCCCGGATTTCCTGCTGCACTTGCCCACTTTCAGTTGTGGCGTCAAGCAACACACTGCCGGAGTCGCGAATCAGCCCCCATGACCAACGGACGATCACCAGCGCGCCGACAACCCCCATGGCCGGATCGGCCCATGTCCAACCGTAGCCGCTCCCCACGAGCAGCGCGGCAATAGCCAACACTGAAGTCAGCGCATCGGCCAGCACATGCAAGTAGGCAGCACGCAGGTTGTTGTCGCGGCCTTTGCCCGGCGTGTGATGGTCATCGTGACTATGATGATGAACATGGCTGTGACCATGATGGTGGCCGTGGTGCTGATGTCCATGATGCGCGTGATCATCTTTCAGCAGCCAGGCGCACACCAGATTGACAACCAGCCCCACGACGGCCACCGCAATCGCCTGATTGAAATCGATATGAATCGGTTGGGTGAGCCGTATAAGGCTTTCCCAGCCAATCAGCAAAGCGATCAGGGCCAGCAGCACTGCACTGGCAAAACCAGCCAAATCACCCAGCTTGCCGGTGCCGAAGGAGAAACGCGGATTGCCCGCATGCCTGCGCGCGAAACGATAAGCCAGCACGGCAATCAACATGGCTCCGGCATGCGTGGACATATGCCAGCCATCAGCCACGAGCGCCATTGAGCCGTATAAGGTACCGGCAATGATCTCCACCAGCATCATGCCGGCCGTGAGGGCAATGACCAGCCACACCCTGCGTTCATTGCGCTGGTGGTCGCTACCGAGAAAAAAGTGATCGTGGCCCGGGGCCGGTATAGTATTCATCGTCATCAGGATTCCTGTATATCGCAAGCGGCGTGCGGGCAAGGCGTCATTTCATGTAGGCCCGGATGACCGCAATCATTTCCTCGCCACCCTGGTGGCGTTCCTTGTCGGTTTCGGCCATCAGGACATGTTCGCGCAAGTGATCTTCCATCACCTCTGTCGTCAACCCGTTGACGGCACCGCGAACCGATGCGATCTGACGCAGCACTTCCGCACATGCCGCTTCCGAATCCAGGGCGCGTTCAATGCCTTCCAATTGCCCTTTGATTCGACGGACGCGGGAGATCAGCTTGTCTTTCTGGCGGGACGTATGGGACATGAAAATCAGCCATTCAATATAGTATAGGGGGTTATATTATAATGAATTGCGAATTAAGCAAGAACCCAGCGTTGGCGCACGGTTGTTTCAACGCCACAGATCACCGCGAAGACGGTGATCTGCTGATTTGGTTTGGTTGTTGGCTCCGGGCGCGGCGATGCAGCGCCCGGATTTTTGACCACCGGCCCCAATGACGGAACGGAGTTGGGGCCGGTGGGATCTGAACCGATGAAGACAGCCAGCGCCCCGGCTGGAACCGGGGCGCTGGCCTATCGTCAAAGTTATGCGGCGACTACATCAGCGGGCTCAATGGCAGTGGGCGTTCCGCCATCCTCGGCGGTTGCGCCGTCTTCGTCTGTCGCCATATCCTGCGGGCCTTCAACCCGGAAAATAGCGGGCATCCATCCCGACCCGGCCACCAGCCGTTCCGCTTCGCTGGCAATATCGGCTTTTTTCAGCTTCGCCAGCCGGGAAACCTCATCGGGCGCGAACTCGCCCGCGGCATCAAGAATCACGGCCTTGGATACATGCTTGAAATAACCCTCGGCAGTCGGCTGCCACCATGCCGCCATGTCCAGTCCCACGGCCTGCGCCAGTGCCACACCCGGTTGCTGCGCGGTAGCGCGAGGCGTGACAACATCCACGCTTGCCGCCGCGCACACCGCCAGCAGCCGCACCAGTGCATCTTGCGGTTTTGCCAGCAAGACAGCGAACAATTCGGCGCTATCCTGCGGCAAGTCCTCGCCTATGGCTTTTTGCAGTTCGGCCAGCGCCACGGCGGAGGGAGATTCCGGCCAGTCCGGGGCCATGCTTTCCAGCCGGTCTTGCACGGTCAGGCGTATTTCCAGCGGCAAACTATCACGATAGTAATACCCCTTTTGCAAGACCGTCTGCACCATGCCATGCACCACAGCGGCCAGGGCGGCTTGTGGATTCCGGGCCAGCTCGATTTGCAGCGCGGCGGTACGGTGGGCGCTCAAACGCTGCACCAGCCGGTCGGACAGGGAAGCGGCCTTGGGCTGCTCGTCGTCCTCGCCATCGCTGTCTGCATCATCCTCGCCACTGAAACCCTGCCGCAGCCGTTCCAAGGTGCGCAGTGCCTTCGCTTCGGCTTCGCGCATCAGGCCACGATGCACCACCATTTCACCTTGTCGGTCCAGCGTCACAATGGCACCGGCGGCGGCTTTGACGTTCGGGGCGTAATCCAGCAGGCGATCTTCCAGCGCCTGCAATTGCTCGCCCAGGCTGTCGCCTTCCTCCTGCAAGGTGTCGGCCTTTTCCTCGTCGTCATCTTCCAATGCGGCATCAATCGCTTCACCAATGGCCTGCATCTTGGTTTCCAGCTTGTCCATGCGGTCGCTTTCCCGCTTGGTAGGGTTGCGCCGCTCACGCGGGGCGCGTTGGAAGGCTTGCAGGTCTGCATAGGTCGCGGCAGCCGTGGCATCCACCCATGCCCAGCCCTCGGCCTTCACGGTGGCCGCGTGTTCGTCCAGCTTTTGGCGCACCAGCGTGTCCAACAGCGCCGCATCGGTGACATACACGCCGCGATCATCCTGCGCGAACAGATCACGGCGAATACCACCGCCTGCGGCTTCGTAGGCATCCAGCCCGGCGAAACGCACCAGCGCATGGCCTGCGTCAATCTCCCGCTCGGTCAGCCGGTCACGCAAAGCGTGCGGCTGGCGTTGCCATTCGGGCGCTTCATAGAACGCGGCTTCCTGCGCCGCATGGTCATCCGTGATGGCAAGCGCCATCAACTGTTCAAGGGTGACGGCATCGGCACGATAATCGGCCAGCAGACGCCGCGATACATTCGCCAGCTTCAAACGGCGCTGCACCACCAGCGGGGACACGCTGAAATCAGCCGCGATGTCTTCGATGGGTCGGCCTTCGGCCACCAGCGCGGCGAACGCTTCAAACTGGTCTGCGGGGTGCATGGCTTCACGCTGCACGTTTTCCGTCAGGCTGACGGTGCGGGCGCTGGCGTCGGCCACCAGCAGGCACGGCACCGCCCAATCCTTCGGAATGCGGCGGGTCTTTGCCAGCAGCTTGAGCGCATCCAGTCTGCGGCCACCGGCCACGACTTCGTAATGTTCGCCGTCGCGGGCCAGAATGACGGTCAGGTTTTGCAGCAGCCCCACGCGGGCGATGCTCTCGGCCAGGGCATCAACAGACTGCCTGATCTTGCGTACATTGCGCTTGGAAGCGCGAAGCTGCGATAGTGGCACGACAATCCGGTTTTGCGCCGGGGCGGCGACTTCCTGCGTAGCGGTGTCGATGACTTGGGTTTCGGTTTGATTGATCGCGTTCATGGTGAAAACTCCTTGAGGTTTTGCAGTGCAGCCATGAAAAGCGCGGCAAGGGTGGCTGCCTGTTCCCTGCCGCGTAGGGAATCAGGCTTTCAACTGGCGCATGCCCTCGGCCAGCAGCCACAGGGAACGATTCAGGCGAATATCGGTATCAATGCCTTGCACCGCTCGGGTGCTCTGGCGGCGACCGTTGGCGCTGCGGCCCCGCAAACCGCCTTTGATGAGGTTTTCTTGCAGGCGATTGAAGGTCATCCATAGATCGGGGCGGCGGTCATCAAACCGGCGCGGCATCAGAATCTGGCTTTCCGTGACGGGCGCGGGCTTGTCGGGGTCGTCGTATTTCAAGGCAAGTGCGGCGCGGGCAAGAATTTCGGCTTCGCCGTCGTGCAACGTGATGGCCTGCATGGCTTCGCGGGATTCCTGCACCCGCTCGAAACCGTCCAACACTTCATAAGCGCCTTCGATGACTTGGCCGGTAATGTCGCCCTTATGGGGAATGCGAACATCGGCCACGGCATCGCCGCATACAAGGCCATTGCTGCACACGAAACGAAACGCCCCGGCCAACATCTGGTAGCTGCTTGTGCCATCGTGCGAGTTCAAAAGAATGATTTCATTGGCGATGCTGTCATTCACTTGATTGGCGTGGCGCAGGCGAATCATGTGCTTGGTATGTTCGCGTCGGTCTTCGTTGCGTACTCGGGTCTGCGTCACCATGAAGGGTTCAAAACCCTCTTTCCGTAGCTCCGTCAGTACCGCCGCCGTAGGGATGTAGCGGTAGCGTTCTGAACGGCTTTCGTGTGGGGCATCGGCATAGATGGACGGAACCACGGCCCTGATCTGATCGTCCGACAGCGGTCGGTCGCTGCGAAGCACCGGGGAATGGGAACCGAAGCGGGATGCAAGCATGGGATTTCTCCTGACAAAGAAGGGGTTTGCTGTTCACCGCACACCGGATTCCAAGATTCGGAAGCCCAAGCTTTTGAGCTGTTGATGTGCGGTCGGCACGAAGAACCCGGTTGGCCTCGTTGCCACCGTCTTTCCAGAGTTCGTCGCCCGCGACGGTCAGGAGCCCACGAACGTGGGCCGTCAAGGAAACAAGCGTCAGGTTGGTGCGGCCCACAGGCGCAGCCGAGGACACGGCCTGGCGCGCCTTGACGGCACGCGGCCACGGGCTACAGTCGCGGACAAGGTGATGAAGACAGGAAAGATGGCTGGGCAGGCAACGGCCAGGTCTTTGGTGTCGCCCGCAGGCAAGCGCCAGCGCGCAGGCCCGAAGCAGGGAAGCCGGGCCGTAGGCGTCAGGGATGTGGAAGGCTGGCCAAGGCCAGTTCCGTCAGGGATGAGTGATAGCGAACGTGGAGCAGCGCGGTGCGCGGAGCGCAGACGCTATGAGTTGATTGCGTGATGCATTGAGGACATGGAGCACCATCCCGTTTTTTTTTGATACATTTGATAGCCTGATTACTGGAATCGGCCATAAGTGCCCATCCAGGCCCAACAAAATTTGGACGTCCAGATATCCGTTGTATCTTGGAAGCGATCATTGGTAGAGACTCCTAGATTCAAGAGGACAAGTAAATTGCTCAACTTCGATAAAGCGTGGCGTTTCAAAAGCCCAGGGCCTATTCCGAAAAACGTTGTCCGCAATTTTTACGACTTGATCGAAAAAATCGCAGCGCAGGATGATATATGGCAAACGGTTGAGCGTTGCAAAAGCCGGTTCGGCGGAAATGGCCGAAGCAGCAGCTTGGATTGGGCGTGGAGCGATCTCTCTCGGTTGATGGATAACTCGGCTGAGAATGCGCCTGTGTTTATCGAGGCTTTTTGGAATTGCTGCGACGATCTCGAACAATCCGGCATGGGCGTACCAGACGTCCAAATCATCAATGCTATCTTGGCGGAACATGATGCGGGCTATGAAATACAACCGCCGGATTTAATCGCAACACGCACCTATACGCCGATCACGGTTCCGCGTCAGGCTCCATCGCTGGATGAGCAAGCCCGCGCGCTTATTAACGAGTGCTTGGCGGAATCCGAACGGCAGCTCGATATTGGTCAGGGCCGACGTGCGGTTCAAGAAATCCTCTTCCTTCTGGAATCAATCACTACAGCATTTCGAGGCTTAGGTGAGGACACAGTGACGATTCAGGGGAAGTATTTCGGACCGATCATTAACGAGATGAAAAAACGGGAGCGAGGCAAGGCACAGGAAAATATTATGACCTGGATGACGACCTTGCACGGCTACCTTTCATCGCCGACCGGAGGCGGTGTCCGTCACGGGACCGATCTCAAAGAAGGCATCGCAATCCAGCCGCACGAGGCGCGCCTGTACTGCAACCTCGCACGCAGCTATCTCACCTTTTTGCTGGAGGAACACGACCAACAGAGCAAGGGCGCGTCTTCGAAGCCTTGGTGCACCTACTAGCCCTCCACGATAGCTTCCAAGCGTCGCTGGAGCGTTTGACCTAAGACCTGGCGGCCCTCTGCGTTATTCAGGTACGCCACATAGCGAAGGTGGCGGAGATCAAACGGTATGTCGCTGGCGTTCTGGGTGATGAGAATAACTTCACGACCCAAGGTATGGGCTATACCAATTTCATAGAAGACGTTTGGGTTGCGATTTGTACAATCGCAGATAACAACGCGCGAACGATCGATCAAGGAGACGATATCTTGAATGATCGCGGGATTTTCCCAGATATCATCAGCGCGACGGCAGCGAAGTCCGACGACTTCTGCGGTCTGTCGAAGCGTTTCATAAACAGGCGTGAAGGGAGCGTCAAACGGCATCATGGCCGAAAGCAGCATTGGTTCGATCCGCTCATGCTCCGTGATATTGAATACGGAAGGACGCTGTCGACGCGACTGCGTATTTCGGATAAGAACCCTGTAAAGGTCCACGTCCTTTACTGCCCAATGGCTTCGAGAGAACTCGAAGTCACGAGGCATATCGAAATCGATCCTGTTCGCGAAAATTGCGCTGTTCAAGAGGGGCGGGATATCCATATCAAAGGTATATTCAATGGCAATTTCCCGCCCGACATGCCGAGCGCGCGTGATTGTCCCCACCCTGGCCAGCTGATCGCCAGTGCCCTCTTCCATGAAAACGCACGGCAGGCGGATAAGGCGGTCGAGGGCGATCTGATCACCATCACGAAAGGATGCAGCAATGTCACCGTCGGTGTATTCAAACAACCGATCAACCGGAACTGTGTCGCGCCCCGCGCCCCAGGGACTGTATTGCACCAACAGATTAAACAAATCGATTTCCTCACTGCCGTCGTTTTTTTGTTGATGTATACGGCCTATAAAAAACGAAAGCCGGCCCATCGTTCTAAGTGGGCAATTTTAATATGATAGCGAATGTTTTTTGTGGTCGCCCACTCCCCGCCCATTGCACTACCTGCTTTTGGCAAGCGCAGCGCGCAGGCCCACAAGGGCCGAAGGCATCAGGGGTCAATGCCGGATGGCCGGGATTCGGCACAAAGCGCGGGGCGCAGCCCGCGAACCCGACGGCGGCACGCCGGGATGCCAAGCTCAATCAACTTATCAGCGACACTATCTCCAGGCTCTCCTACGCCTATCTACGCCCACACAAGTTTCCTTAACGACGGGCTCCGGCAACAATGCTTCTATGTCATTTCAATCACACAGGGAGAACGCCGTGAGCAATCCAAGCCGATGGGTACTCGTCAAGCGGTTTGCCGAAGTCACTGGCTACAGCGAGAACGCGGTGCGCCACAAGGTCAAAGGTGGAATTTGGCTGGAAGGTCGCATCTGGCGCAAAGCGCCGGATGGCCGCATCTTTTTGAACCTTGCCGAGTTCGAGCGATGGGTGGAAAGCACGGCGCACGCCAGATCCTTCTGAGTGACGATTGCAAGACATAAGCACCCGTCACCAATACGGAATGGCAGCTTTTGCAATACGACCAATGGTCGTATATAATTCGCGGACTGGGTGCATACGCGCAGGTTTCCACCATTCTTGTCTATGTCTGAATCGACGAAGCAGCAAAGCCCGCCGGTCGCCACCATTCGTGATGCCCGCATCGTGGCTGGCCTTACTCAAACGGAAGCAGCGCAAATTGTGCGGGTATCGCTGCGCACATGGCAGCGTTGGGAGGCGGGCGACCGTTCCATGCCTCCCGGTCTTTTCGAGCTTTTCATGCTCAAGACCGGCCAATGGCCCTTGAACGAACAAACGAAGGCGGAGTAAGCATAAGCAGCAGGAGCATCGTGATGGCAGTCGAAGCAGTAGCGAAGACCGGCTTCCCCGGCATCTGGATACACGGCAAATC
>LNAP01001709.1_pt1 | contig 28285 bp, 31 predicted proteins | sample 602601 | NCBI WGS metagenome assembly LNAP01 (sample SAMN02440304, study PRJNA202911) | soil metagenome | biome: Subtropical and temperate rainforests or woodlands; isolation source: soil samples (1 kg each in a 20% v/v slurry with milli Q water) were... ... | reverse complement strand
GATCGCTTCGCCTCCCGGCTGGGCTACGGCGTGCCGCATAACGTTCCTGCTCCGTTCGACCTTAGCGTACGATTTCGAACTGCTCTTGTTCCGACCCCATGGTGGCGGCCCACTGCCCGCTGCTGAGCCAACACTAAGACTCCTTCAGTGCCCGCTATCCCGCCACCCAGAAGGGCAAAACCCATTTAACTGCCAAGCGATAGCAGTCTGCGGATTAATCTGCGGCAACTAATACCTAAAGCCTGTGGAAGCAACGGGGGCATCGATCCTGAAGCTGTCGGCTGGCACCTGCGCACGTGCCAGCCGAATGACATGTATGTCAAGAACGGACGCGGCCGCGAGTGCGGCAAGGAAGCTTGCCATTCGACAAGCCCGCCTCGGAAGCCGATTACATTTAGCACCTTGCAACATGCCTTCTTTGTTCTGGCGCAAAGTTTCCCCGATCACGAGCCGAGACCGATTTGGCCGTGTGATTGTAGAATTTGAGCTTCCAGGCAGGCGAGAACGGAGGTTCGCGCCTCTTTGTGCCAGCGCAACGAGGCCTCCTGGTCCAATGAGTAGAGTCGATCTTTAGTGCTGCGGGAACGGGCTGCGATGAAGTCCTTATTCACGGAAAATATGTCGATGGACGAGATCATGCGCGCGTGGCCGAGAACCATCCGGGTCGTCCTGAGACATCACATGCTTTGCGTCGGGTGCCCGATCGCTCTCTTCCACACGATCTCGAATGCCTGCTGGGAACACGACGTGGATGAATCCCTGTTTCTCAACGAAATCAAGCGCGAGATAGGATCGAAGAATGATCTTCCGTGATCAATCTTTCTTCGCGCGCCCTTCAGCCAGCATGAGCAGTTTGTGCGGTTCTACGACAGTAACTTTCTGCCTTCCGCTTCTGACAAGACCCTGGGCTTCCCAGGCGCTCAGCAGGCGGCTGACCGTGTGGAGCGTCGTGCCTGTCATCTCGGCGATGTCCTGCCGCGAGATCGGGAAGTCGATCAGAACGCCTTCCGCCGTCTTTTTTCCCGTCTGATTGGCGAGACGGAGCAAGGTATGGGCGACCCTCTGCTCGACCTGCTCCGTCGACATTTCGACGACGCGGGCGTGCGCTTCGTGAAGGCGAGATCCGACCGTCTTGTAAGTGCCGGCGCCGAATGCCGGATACCGCGCCGAAAATTCCGCCCATAGCCGGCCGGGCCAGGCCAACACGACGCAATCGACGGCGGCCATGGCGCTCGCCGGGTAGGTGGTTCGCCCCAGCGCATGCGCAATACCGAGAAGCTCGCCAGAGCTGATGTAGCGTACGATTACCTGCTGGCCGTCCGGAGTGGCCTTGACCACGCGAACATGCCCGTCGAGTAGCAGGAAAAAGGAATGCGCCTCGGCTTCTTGTTCGAAGATGACCGTGTCCTTCGCGACGCGCAACGACCGGGCGTTCGCAAGGACATGATCTAGGCCTTCCGAGCTCATTCCCTCGAACTGAGGTAATCCGGCGATCAGCGAATGGTCGAGCTGGCTCAAGGGTTCCTCACGCGACAGGTATTTTGAATCCGCGCAATGTCACACCTGGACAATCGAATCGCAACCTTCTGGCGTCTGAGGCGTTTACTCGTGTTCGAGATCTGTTTGCACAGCAACAAACACGAGTGCCGGGAATATCACTATAGACGCACAGACGGCTGACCCGTGCCGGGTGAAAAGGATCGAACTATGATGAAGCGTACAATGTTTCTCGCAGCGGCATGCGCGGCGCTGGTGGTGGCGGGAGGCGCGCAGGCAGCCGATCACGAAGTCCAGATGCTCAATAAGGGCAAAAAGGGGGCGATGGTGTTTCAACCAGACTTCATCCAGGCAGCCCCTGGCGATACGGTCACCTTCGTTCCCACCGACATGTCCCATGATGCCGAATCCATCAAGGGGATGATTCCGGAGGGAGCCGAACCGTTCAAGGGCAAGATGAGCGAGAAGATCACAGTCACGGTCAACGCAGAAGGCGTCTATGGGGTAAAATGCATGCCGCATTACGGGATGGGCATGGTGGCGCTCATCGTCGTCGGCAAACCTGTTAACCTCGAAGAAGCCAAGGTCGTGAAACACCCCGGCAAGGCGAAAAAAGTGTTAGAGGAACTCCTGGCGCAAGTCCCCGCCAAATGAGCGGGGATTGCGGGCTGTACCGCCGACGGATCGGACGGACTTTGGGACCATTCGGTTTTCCATGAAATTAGCAGCATAGCGCTGGTGTTTCAGGACACTGGGGATCCATATGGCGGCCTACGCGTTGGTGGCAGCTAGGATACTTCCTGCGTCCATGGCTGCGGGGTTCAATGGTTGCGCCGCCGACTTCCGACGCCAAAATTCCAAGCACTGAGCACTAGAGCCGCCTCCGGATTGTTTGCATTTTCGCAACGAGCAGGCGGCCCTGGCGATCTAAGTTCTGCCCAAGCATCTGATGCGAGGCAACAATGGAGCGTCCCATGCTCGACAAAGACGGAACGCGATCGAAATCAGGGACCCGTCTTAGGGCTCATCGAACCCACGGGACTGGAGTGGCCGGATGGCTCGCGGCTATTGCCACGGCCATGTCGTTGCTCTTCCTCGCTCCGGCATTCGCCCAGACACACCAGCACGGAGCGGCGGCCGCGACAGACACCGCACAGACACAAACCGAACCGGCCACGCCGGTCGCCGAACAGCCAGTGCCGGGTGCCAACGCCGCTGCATCGGTCAGCTATCACAACCCGACGACTTTCACGCTCAAAACCGGGATCGCCATAGGGCGCATGGTCTATATCGGCGTGGGCGGCGATATAAACGGTCAGGTTAATCCCACCCTCATGGTGCATAAGGGTGAACTGGTGCAGATCAACCTGATTAACGGCGAAGGGGCCGAGCATGATGTGGTGATCGACCAGTACGGCGCGCGGTCCTCGATCGTGGTTGGAAAGAATGCCTCGTCGACCTTTTCCTTCACTGCCGGCAAGGTAGGTGAGTTCGCCTATTTCTGCTCCATCGCCGGACACCGTCAGGCGGGAATGGAAGGGCTGATCCAGGTGATGGCTGGGCCGCGCGAGGCGATGGCTTCAGACGCCGCCGACGTCGTCCGTGATCCCGCCGATCTGCCAGGTCCGATCGGACAGCGCGCGCCGAAAGTGGTCAAGGTCGATCTGGAAACGGTCGAACTGGTCGGCAAACTGGATGACGGAACCACCTACACCTACTGGACTTTCGGCTCAAAAATCCCTGGTCCTTTCGTCAGGGTGCGGGTCGGCGATACAGTCGAGGTGCACTTGAAGAACGCAGCCGACAGCGTGATGGCACATTCCGTCGATTTCCATGCCGCGACCGGACCTGGCGGCGGCGCGCACGCCACGCAAACCGACCCGGGCAATGAAACCGTCGTGACCTTCAAGGCCCTGAAACCCGGTATCTATGTCTATCACTGCGCGACGCCAAGCGTGGCGCACCACATCACCAGTGGAATGTATGGCCTGATCCTGGTCGAGCCGGAGGGAGGCCTGCCGCAGGTCGATCGCGAATTCTACGTCATGCAGGGCGAGCTATATACGGTCGAGCCGTTCGGCACGCAGGGCGAAATGGAGATGGACTACGACAAGCTGATTTCTGAGCGTCCGGAATACTTCCTGTTCAACGGCGCGGTCGGCTCGCTGACCAAAACCCATCCGCTCTACGCCAGCGCCGGCGAAACGGTGCGCATCTTCTTCGGCGTCGGCGGCCCGAACTTTACCTCCTCGTTCCATGTGATCGGCGAGATCTTCGACAGTGTCTATTCGATGGGCAGCATCATCTCCCCACCGATCCAGGGCGTGCAGACCGTGACCGTGCCCCCCGGCGGTGCAACGATCGTCGACTTCAAGATCGATCGGGGTGGGCATTATGTGCTGGTTGACCACGCGCTGTCGCGTGCGGAGCGCGGGCTTGCCGGTTACCTGATCGTCGACGGACCGGAGGATGACGACATCATGCATTTGGGCCCGGCGGAAGAGCCCGCCAAATAGCGACCGGCAGGCGCCATCCAGAGGATCCCTCGGATGGCGCCTGCCGGAACCAAGAGACCGGGGAAGAAAGTTGCGGATCGTGAACGCCATGCAATTCGATACCACTGACCTGCCTCGGCCTACCATTGAAGAGCCGGTGGTCCACCCTCTTCTAGACAGAGCCTTCATCGGCAGGTTGGTTCGCGAGTTCTACGGCTGTATCCGCGGCAACGAGCGGCTGGGACCGATCTTCGCGGGCGTCGTTGGCGATCACTGGGAGCCGCATCTCGAGAAGATGACGGATTTCTGGTGCGCGGTGATGCTCAAGAACGGCGCCTACAGCGGACGTCCCGTTCCCGCGCACCTCAAGCTGAAGCAGGTCCGGGAAGAGGATTTCGACATCTGGCTCGGCCTCTTCAGGCAGACCGCCGCGGAGCTGTGCGAACCGGAGGTCGCGACGGCATTCGTGGAGCGCGCGGAGCGGATCGCGCAAAGCCTCAAGCTCGCGATGTTCTTCCGGCTTCCGCCCGCCAGGACTCGCCAAGAAGAGGGCTGACAATGGCGGCGGCATGGGTCCAAACTGGTTGCGGAGTAGCCGATGCGATTGACGCTTCACACCGACTACGCGCAGCGCATGCTGAGCTATCTCGCGATTTAGGAAGGAAAGCGGTGCCGCTTTCCGACCTCGCCTCCATCTCGCGGTCTCAGGGGAATCGTGCGCTTGGCGGCCGAGGCGTTTCTTTTTGATCTTCGATTGTAGGTCCATCGATCGTTTTCGAAACCGTGCCGTCCCCGCCAAGTTGCTGGACATCCTGGGAATTTCGGCCACTCTTCGGCAACAAAGGGAGAAGACATGATCGGTCAGCTTACGTCGGGCGAACGGCAGTCCGCTGTAATCATCCTCCTCATTGTGGCGATTGCGGGCGTGGCCATGGCCGCCATGGGCAGGACGGATCCGCTCGGAGTGCATGGGCTGTTCGTCATGCTGTTTGCGGGCGGCCTGCTCTATGTCGTCATGTCCTCCTTCTATGCGCCAGAACCCACTGAGGATCGCGAGGCGTCGTATTACGACGACCCAATCAAGATCGGCATCGTTCTCTCGATGGGATGGGCCGTGTTCGGTATGTTCATGGGAGTCTGGGTGGCTTCCCAGCTGGCGTGGCCGGACCTCGCATTCGACGCAGCATGGTCGAGCTTCGGGCGCCTTCGTCCGACCCACACGACGGGCGTCATCTTCGGGTTCGGTGGCAACGCGCTGATCGCCACGTCCTTCCACGTCGTGCAGCGGACTTCCAGGGCGCGTCTCGCCGGGCAGTTGAGCTCTTGGTTCGTGCTCTTCGGCTTCAACCTGTTCTGCATTCTCGCCGTCACCGGCTACTTCATGGGCATCACCCAGTCGAAGGAATACGCGGAACCGGAATGGTACGCCGACCTCTGGCTGGTCGTGGTCTGGGTCACCTATTTTATCCTCTATATACGCACGATCGCGCGGCGGAAAGAGCCGCACATTTACGTCGCAAACTGGTACTTCATGGCGTTCATCCTGGTCGTCGCCATCCTGCACATCGTCAACAACTTGGCGCTTCCGGTCTCGTGGGGTCACGCCAAAAGCTACACAGTCTGGCCGGGCGTCCAGGACGCCATGGTTCAGTGGTGGTATGGACACAACGCGGTCGCGTTCTTCCTTACCGCCGGCTTCCTCGGAATGCTCTACTACTACCTGCCAGTCAGGGCGCAGCGGCCGATCTTCTCCTACAGACTGTCTATCCTGAGCTTCTGGGGCATCACCTTCTTCTACATGTGGGCAGGCTCCCATCACCTGCACTACACGGCGCTGCCGCACTGGGTGCAGACCCTCGGCATGACTTTCTCCGTCATGCTGCTGGTACCGTCCTGGGCATCGGCGGGCAACGCACTGCTCACGCTTAACGGCGCATGGCATAGGGTTCGCGACGACGCAACGCTCCGCTTTATGACGGTCGCGGCGGTGTTCTATGGCCTGTCGACGTTCGAAGGCTCGTTCATGGCGATCCGTCCGGTGAATTCCCTGTCGCACTACACCGACTGGACCGTCGGCCATGTGCATGCGGGCGCTCTCGGCTGGGTGGCCCTGATCACCTTCGGCTCGTTCTACACACTCGTCCCCACTCTCTGGAAGCGCGAAGCGATGTATTCCGCCCGGTTGATCGAGGTCCACTTCTGGCTCGCGCTGGCAGGGACGCTGATCTACGTCTTCGCAATGTGGAACTCCGGCATCATCCAGGGGCTGATGTGGCGTACCTACACCGCGGAAGGTACGCTCGCCTATTCCTTCGTCGATTCCCTGGTGGCAATGTACCCCTACTATATCGCGCGGGCCTTCGGCGGGCTGCTCTTCCTGATCGGCGCGGTGGTCTGCTGCTACAACATCTGGATGACCGTTCGGACCAAGCCCGTCGTGTCATTGCGAGCAGATGACGTTCCCATCGTTTCCGTCGCTTCAGTTCCGGGAGAATGATGAATGTCCGAACTTCTCCACCGGAAGCTCGAACGTTCCGCCATCGGATTGGTGCTCGCCATCATCGCGGCGGCAAGCGTCGGCGGCATCGTCGAGATCGCGCCCCTCTTCACTATCGACGGGACGGTCGAGGAAGCCCCCGACATGCGTGTCTATACGCCGCTCGAGCTGGCCGGGCGTAACATCTACGTCCGCGAAGGCTGCTACGCCTGCCACAGCCAGATGATCCGAACGCTGCGCGACGAAGTGGAGCGGTATGGACCCTACTCGCTGGCCGTGGAATCCCAGTACGACCGTCCGATGCTGTGGGGGTCAAAGCGCACCGGACCCGATCTCGCGCGTGTCGGCGGCAAATACTCGGATTTCTGGCATGTCGCGCACCTTTCCAACCCCCGCGACGTCGTGCCTGAATCGAACATGCCCGCCTACGCCTGGCTAGCCCGGACACCTCTGAGAATGGAAGATCTGCCGGACCATCTGGAGGCGCAACGCGAGCTTGGCGTTCCATACACAGCCGAGATGGTTGAGAACGCAGCGCGCGACGCCTATGGCCAAGCCGTGCCGGATGGTGACTTCGCCGCCGGGGTCACCGAGCGCTATGGCGAGGCGACGCAGGTTCGCACCTTCGACGGAGTGACAACGCAAGTAACGGAGATGGATGCCCTCGTGGCGTACCTCCAGATCCTCGGCCGATTGACCGATGCCGCCTACCAGGACACCGCAGCGCCGGAAATAGCGCCGAACCCGGAAAACTGAGGAGAGCAGTATGATGGATATCGATCACGATACGCTCGTCGCTCTCTCCAAGAGCTGGGGCCTGTTCTACCTGTTGGCGTTCTTTCTGGCGGTGATCGTCTACGCCTTCTGGCCATCCAACAAAAAGCGCTTCGACAGGGCAAAGCAGAGCATTCTCGACCGGGATGACAAGCCATGGCGATAAACGAACGCGACCCCGTAACTGGCCGGGAGACGACCGGCCATGAATGGAACGGCATCAAGGAGCTGGACACGCCGGTGCCCCGCGGTGTGCTGCTGTTTCTGATCGTCACCCATATCTGGGCGATCGGATGGTGGTTCTTCGCACCCACCTGGCCGTTGGGGACGACATACACCAAAGGCTTGCTCGGCTTCGACCAGAAACAGATCGTCGAGGAACAGATCGTCGTCGGCCAGCGCGAGAGAGCGGCCTGGACGGCACGCATCGAGAACGAGAGCTACGACGCCATTCTCGCCGACGAGGGCCTGATGCGAATCGTCCGCAGCACGGGCCGCCAGCTGTTCGGGGACAACTGCGCCGCCTGCCATGGCAGCGACGGAAGGGGTCGCGTGAACTACCCCGATCTCACCGACGACGACTGGCTGTGGGGCGGCGGCCCCGAACTCATCGAACAGACGATGCGCGTCGGCATCAACACGCAGCATCCCGACAGCCGTATCGCGCAGATGCCGTCGTTCGGCCGTGACGAGATGCTGGAGCGCGAACAGGTGCGGAGCGTGGCCGCCTATGTCTATTCGCTGACCAATCCCGACTACTCCACGCCGGAAACCCTCGAACGGATTACGGCCGGAAAGGAGGTGTTCGCGACAACTTGCGCCGCCTGCCACGGCGAGGACGCGAAGGGCAACCGCGACGTTGGCGCGCCTAATCTCACCGACGCCTACTGGGTTTACGGTAGCGACATGCAGACGATTATCGCGTCCGTCCATGGCGGACGACAGGGCCACATGCCGACCTGGGATGAACGGCTGACAGGCGCAGAAATCCGCATGCTCTCGCTCTATGTCCACGATCTCGGGACGAGGCAGCCATGAACGCGCGCGTGTCCACGTTCATGAAACGCACATGGCTGGCCTGGGTGCTCGTTCCTGCCGGGCTGCTGCTGTTTGCAGGAGCCAACGCGCATCTGGTCTACGTGGCGATACAATCGCAGCCGGATTGCGTCGCGCACTCCAAAGCCGCGGGCGACGGCCATGGCTACCGTGCCGCCAAGTCGGCGTGCTGAGGGAGACGAAACATGAGCGAGACCGACAAGTCATACTGGCTTCTCAGCGAGACCTCCGACATCCGGGAAACGCGCGACCCGCGTTTGAACCGCGGACTGCCTCTCCTCGAAGGCCTCCGCTGGCTGTCGGCCGGATGGCGCGATCTCTGGACGCGGCCCGCATCCAGCCTGGCCTACGGCCTCGGTGTATTTCTTCTGTCCGTCGCGTTCACTTGGACGCTCGTGGCTTTCGGTCGCGACTACATCCTGTTTCCCGCACTGGCCGGATTCATGATCGTCGCGCCGTTCCTTGCCATCGGGCTTTACGAGAAGAGCAAGGCGATCGAGGAAGGGCGAGAAACCGATCTTGCGGACATGTTGATGGTTCGGCCCCGGTCGGGCGCGCAGGTGTTCTTCACTGGCGTGCTTTTGTGCCTACTCATGCTGCTCTGGATGCGCGCGGCGGTGCTTCTCTACGCGCTCTTCTTCGGTGTCACCGCCTTCCCGGGCCTCGATCACATCGCAGGCATGCTCTTCGGAACTCTTTATGGATGGACAATGTTGATCGTCGGCACGGCGGTCGGAGGGCTGGTCGCGGCCTTCGCCTTCGCCGTCAGCATCTTCTCCGTGCCGATGCTGTTGGACCGTCGCGTCGACGCGTTGACGGCAATGGGCACCAGCATGAAACTGGTCTGGAACAATATCTGGCCCATGGTGGCATGGGGAGCGATGATACTCGTCCTCTTCGCCGTTTGCGTCGCAACTGGCCTTGTCGGGATGATCGTCATCTTCCCGCTTCTGGGACACGCCACTTGGCATTCCTATAGGGCCGTGGCCCGGCATCGCGGACTAGGACGATGAGCTGCCGCTCGACTGGCGCCGAAGCCGGACTGCCGTTGGTACCAAGCCCTATTCTGGCAAGCGAGATCGCGCTGGCCAGCCGTCATCTCGGCGACGGCATTTTCCAGACGGACTTCTCCGTCCCGCAGGTTCGCTGCGCGGCGTGCATCGCGTCCATCGAGGGCGCGTTGCGGAAGCTTGACGGTGTCGTTGCGGCCCGCGTCAACTTGACGTCGAAGCGGGTTGCCGTCAAATGGCGCGGCGATGTCTCGCCTCCGCCCATGATCCGCGCCCTGGCGGCGATCGGCTACGAGGCGACGCTCGGCGACGTCGCGGAGGCGGGCCGCGGCGATCCGGAGATGCCGCGCCTGCTGCGTGCGACCGCGGTGGCAGGCTTCGCCGCAATGAACATCATGATGCTTTCGGTGTCCATCTGGTCCGGCGCGGACGCAGAGACCCGCAATGCCTTTCACCTGATCTCCGCACTGCTTGCCATTCCCGCCGTCGCTTATTCAGGACGCATCTTCTTCTCTTCCGCATGGCTGGCGGTGAGGAAGCGGACGTCGAGCATGGACCTGCCCATCTCGGTGGGGATCCTTCTTGCCCTTGGCCTTAGCCTGTACGACGCCTTCGCAGGTGGGCCGCACGCCTATTTCGACGCAGTCACCTCGTTGATCTTCTTCCTGCTGGCTGGGCGGACGCTCGACCATGCGATGCGCAGCAAGGCCCGCGATGCGGTTACGGGGCTCGCCCGGATGATGCCGCGAGGCGCGACCGTCGTCAGGGCGGACGGCAGCCGCGAGTTCCGCGACGTCGCCGAGATTGCGCCCGGAGATCTTGTGCTGGTAGTCCCAGGTGACCGCATTCCGGTCGATGGAACCGTCATCTCTGGCGAAGGCGCCCTCGACCTGTCGGCGGTGAACGGGGAATCCGCACCGGCAAGAGCGTCGCCGGGAACGGCGGTGCTGTCGGGCACGATGAGCATCGGCGGCTCCTTCACCGTCCGTGCGGACCGACGCGCAAAGGACTCTTTTGTGTCCGACATGGTGCGGCTGATGGAGGCGGCGGAGGAAGGCCGTGCACGCTATCGCCGCATTGCGGACCGTGCGGCGGCGCTCTATTCACCCGTCATCCATCTCCTCGCGCTCGCGACCTGCGCAGGCTGGCTACTCCTGACGGGCGATTGGCACCTTTCCGTAACGGTGGCAATTTCCGTCCTAATCATCACCTGTCCCTGCGCGCTTGGATTGGCGGTGCCGATGGTCCAGGTCGTGGCGGCGCGCAGATTGTTCGACCTCGGCATCACACTCAAGGACGGCAGCGCGCTGGAACGGCTTGCCGAGATCGACGCGGTCGCCTTCGACAAGACTGGCACGCTGACGACAGGCATTGCTCGGGTTATCGGCCATGACGTGTCGCCCGACGACATCCAGGCTGCTGCAGCGCTGGCCGCGCTCTCCCGCCATCCGGTATCGTGCGCGGTCGCTCAACTCTGCCCGACCGACCTCCTCCCCGGCGTCAGCGATTTCCGGGAGGTCGCAGGTCTCGGCGTCGAAGGTCGCGTGAACGGAGCCCTCTACAGCCTCGGTCGACATGTATGGGCCAGGCCAGCCGGTTCGGTCCCCGTCGATGCTGATGCCTCGGCGTGGCTCTCGAAGGATGGGCGTCCTGCGGGCTGGTTCGCCACCACCGACCAGATTCGCCTCGGGGCGGCAGCCGCTGTCGCGACGCTCGCATCCATGGGAATTCCGACTGAAATCCTCTCCGGCGATCGCGCAGTCGAAGCCGAGAGGGTGGCCGCCGCGCTGGAAATCGGGACGGTGCGGTCCGAGATGCTGCCTGCGGAGAAAGTCGGCCGTCTCGAACAACTGCGGTCGGCGGGACACCGCGTCCTGATGGTCGGCGATGGTTTGAACGATGCTCCCGCACTGGCCGCCGCCCATGTCTCCATGGCGCCGTCGTCCGCGGCCGATGTCGGGCGCAGCGCGGCTGACCTCGTCTTCCTGCGTCCAAGCCTGGAAGCCGTGCCCCAGGCGCTAGGGATCGCAAGGGCGGCAACACGACTGGTCAGGCAGAACCTCGGCCTGGCGGTCGTCTACAACGTTTTGGTCGTTCCCGTCGCGGTGCTCGGCTACGTCACGCCCTTGATGGCTGCGGTGGCAATGTCCACGTCATCGATCCTGGTCGTGGCCAATGCGATGCGCCTCAATCCCGCACGCAATGCGCGGCCCGGGGATGCCAAGCGTCGTCCTGATGCTAGCTTGGCGGGGGCAGCATGAACTATCTCGTCTGGCTCGTGCCGATCGCGCTGGGGATGGGTCTTATCGGTCTTGCCGCCTTCCTCTGGTCCATGAGCAATGGTCAGCTGGAAGACCTCGACGGCGCGGCCGAAAGGGTGCTGCTGGCACACGGATCGGACTTCCCGGTCTCCGGCTATGATCAGGGGAACAAGAGAGCGCCGGGTTGCACGTCCGGCATCCGGTAGACAGCAACGAAAGGAGCGACCATGACCGCAAGGTACGACTGGTCCATCGACTGGGTCCCAGCGCTGGCATTCGCGTTGGGCGCGATCGTCGTGCTCACCAGCATGGTGGCGCTCGCGATCAGCGTCGCGACGGTGCTCTTGCATCTTTGATGAAGCATGCCTTGAAGTCGGCAGGCCTGCTATTCGTGAGGCATTGCTGTCACTGGAGAAGGCCGGCCTGATCACCGTCAGCAACGGGGAGCGGGCGCGGGTCACGCGACCTGACGCTCAGCACTTCATCGGTGAATTGGCAGGCGCTGCCCTGGTCCCTCGAAATCCGCTGTTTAACGGCGTCCATCAAGCCGTTGTCCCATGGCTAACCGAGCAGCGCGACGTCTCTGCAGGCTAGTCGGGCCAGGCAGAGGCCATTGCCTTTCATGAACGGATCTATGACGCCATAGCGGAGCATGATTGTGACGCCGGCGAAGTTGGCGATGAAAGAACACCTCGAATCCGTTTCGGGCTTCTATCGGCAACAGGCCATGCGCAAACAAAAAGTGAGCTTGGCGTACGTAATCTGGGTCGATTTCGAAGTGCCGGATGCTGAAAGAGAGATTTTCCTGTCGCTGGTAAAAGCAAATGCTGCCCTATCCGTCCAGCTCGAGCCGGACTGCCAGCGCTTCGATGTACTCGAGCCGGTGGACGGCACTTCCTCCATCGCGCTCTACGAGATTACGACAGCGCAGATGCTTTTAAATTCCATCTCGGCACCGCGCATTTCAAGGACTTTGATACCCGCTCCACACCATTGGTTGCGCGGAAGGCCGTGCGCGCCTTTGGCGTAAAGCAGAATGCCAAATAGCAAGAACCAACAAGCATAAATGGAAGAACTTCAATGACAGCCAACCTCAAGGACAAGCTGCGAATTGGCGGCAGCGCGTTCGGTCCCATGGTGATCGAGTTCTTCTCGCCGGCCTGCCCGCCATTGTCGCGGCGACTGGCTCGGATTTCATTCTCTACCGACATGGAGCATTCCGGCGCTGGCTTTGAGACAATGAAGACGCAGTTCGCCGGCTGTCGGGGCATAGGCGTGGCGCCGCTCGTTCGCGTGCCGTCTAGCGAGTATCATTTCGTGGTGCGCGCGCTTTCGACATGGGCGTCCATGGCGTCATGATTCCCATGGTGAGACACGCCAGCAGGAGAGAGCATCGTTTCCTTCGCCATTACCCCCGCATGGAAGGCGCGGCGCAGCATTCGGCGTAGCCCATGATAACTATCTTAGCGGTCACCCCGCCGACAAGATGAAGGCCAGCCGCGAACGCAACCTGGGCATCGTCAGATTGAGACGGCGCTCGGCCTTGAGAATGTCGACGAGATCGCCGGTGTCGATGGCGTGGACATCGTCTGGTCGGGCATTTCGACCTAACGAACTCCATGGGCATCCCCGCGCAATTCGATCATCCCGATTATCTCCGTGCCATCGAGAAATGTGTCGCCGCGGCCCATCGCAACGGTAAGCCGGCTGGCTTCATGGCGCTCGACGAGAAATGGCCTGAAACCTACTGGAATCTCGGCTTTGACATTATTGCGTTTGGCCTCGACCATCTTCTGTATCAGCAAGCACTCTCGAGCGCATCGATCTGTTGAAGAACTTGCGCGCGACCCAGCCCCATCGCGGGGGCTGATCCCCGCCGCGCAGCCCACACGGAACCACACCTATGCCCTTGGCTCGGCTGCATCTGCGGCGACGTCGCCGCCTTTCGGCGCTGCCATACCACAATCCTTGGTCGGCTCATCTAGCGCACCTTCCCCTTGCCAGTGAAGTCCGGGTTTAACTTGTAGGTGCCGATCTTCTACTCGTGCCGGGCTGGACCCCGGCACGCATGCATTCCCGTCGGTCGCCTAAGCCGCGAGCTCCGTTGGACGAGCCAGGTTCGCAAAGCACATGAGGTCACACGGCTGATGACCACGTCTCCCGCCGCCAATCAGAACAGCAAAACGGGCGCACCCCATCAAATCCGGCGCTTACGACCGCTCCAAATCGAGTGTCACCTTCACTCGTATCGACGAGAGGATGCCCACGCGCCGCAAGCGAACCGCGTGCTGGATGCGTACCTTCAATAAGAAGCTTTCCATCCTCGCTGCGCCAGCGATAGCGATCAATCGCCATTGGCAGGTCGCAACCGCCCTCAACGAGAGAGACGAGAATCTGAAGCAAGGTTTGCACCTGCCCGTCGGCCCCGGGGGTCGCGAGTGCGAACGTTACGTCGCCGGCTTCCACCAAAATGGGAGCAAGGGTGTGAACCGGCATGGCGCCCGGGCGCGCCGTGTTGGACCCCTGGGTGAAGCCGGCCGCTCGATTATTGAGCATGAGCCGCCCTCCGGCACCAGAATGGCCGAACCGAAATCGTCGAATACGCTGATGAGCGAGGAGACGACGACGCCATCCGTATCTGCGGCGGCGGCGCCCGCCGTGTGGAGATAGCTGCGCGGCCCTCCCCGCAAGCTGGCACGGGCGAGATCGATTGGGAGAGGCTCCTTCAGCAATCCCTTCCCGCGCGAAATTTCATTGCGGAAGGCAAAGGCCGCCTGCGTAAGCTCTACCGACGCGTGATCGCGGCCATCGGCCGGGATTTCCAACTTGTCATATGCGGCGAGTGCCATGAGCAGCAGAACGCCCTGCGACATGGGCGGCTGGACATGAATGCGCAGCCCTTTCCAGTCGAGTGAGAGCGGCACGTCGACGACGCTTGCATGGCGGGCCATATCGGCGCTGGTGAGCGCGCCGCCTTGGGCCGCCACCGCGGCGGCAACCGCCGCCGCCATCTCCCTTTCATAGAACCATTGGGCGCCCTGCCGGCCGATCGCCTCGAGGGTGGCGGCGAGCGCGGGTTGGCGCACGTGCTGACCGGCTTCCGCAGCAAAGAAGGGCCATTGTTCCGACCCACCGCGCACCAGCCGCGCCCTCTGGCTGGCGACAGCCCATGGCGTCTCGGCACGTATGGGAGCTCCCTCCTCGGCGATACGCACAGCGGGTGCCCATGCAACGGCGAGCGGCACCTTCCCGAAACGCGCCAACAGTTTGCCCGAACCGACGCAGGAAAAGGCGCGCGGTCACCAGCGCGATCTGCACACGGAACGTTGCGTCCTCTTCTTCCGATGACTTAAGTCGCGGTGCGACGGGCGTTATCAACGCCAGGGCATACCCAGTCACGGTCGCCAACGGGGCGCAGGTCAAAAAGTGGATTACGGCGATGCGCAAGCCAGCGGCCGGTGTGGCCCTCTAGTCTCCGCCGCGATGGATCTCTGTCCATCCGCAACAGGCGCAGTGGGAAAGCCCCTCTTTGATCCCAGAAGCGGCTATCGTCAGCTTAAAGCAGCAATGGCTAAAATGGGGTCGGCTGCAGAACGGCAGCTCTACACAGCGGCAGCCAAAACCGGCCAGTCCGCTGTCGGCCCCATACCGGACACTTTACTTCCGCGATAACGCTACGGCGATTTGTTGGTCACGAGTTGAAAAGGCGGGAAGTGCGCAGTCCTCGTCAATCTGCGCCAATCGTGGGAGCGTCAATTACCCGATCAGATACTCAGATTTCTCGTGGCCGAACAGCAGATGCGAGAAATCCCCTTTGCGTGCCAGGACATCCGCGAGCGAGTAGCTGTCGAGCACGGACAGGAACGCCGTCAGCGCCTCGTCGAGCACGCTCGTCAGCCCGCAAGCGGGCGCGATGATGCAGGAGCCGCAGCCGACCAGATCGAAATCATCCTCGGTATGGCGAATGAGCGCGCCGACATTGATCTCCGCTGGCGATCGCGCCAACCGGATACCGCCCTTGCGTCCCCTCACGCTCGTCAGGAAGCCGCTTCCAACGAGATCGCTGACCACTTTCATGAGGTGGTTCTGCGAGATGCCATAGGCTTTGGCGATCTCCGCGATGGAACACACCTGCTCGGGCCGGCGACCGAGATAGAGCAGTACCCTCATCGCGTAATCGCTATAGCGGGTCAGCCGCATCCAAACTCTCCATCATGCGATTTTGTCGCATGTTTTAGACCTGTATAAACATGCATACCAAATGCATCTATAGCGAAGGTGAGCGCGCCGATCGATCGCGGACCGAAAGCCCCGCCCCTTCGAGCACGAGGGAGACTTGAATGACCCAGCCCCTGAGTCCGACCACGATAGCTGTGGTGAAAGCCACTGCGCCGGTGCTTGCCGACCACGGACCGGCGATCACGGCGGCGATGTATCGGCGTCTGTTCCAGGACGAGTACATCCGCCGCCTGTTCAATCACGCCAATCAGGAGAGCGGCGCGCAGGTGAACGCGCTTGCGGGTGCGATCCTCGCCTATGCGCGCAACATCGAGAACCTGGCCGCACTCGCGCCGGCGGTGGAGCGGATCGCGCAGAAGCACATCGGCTACAACATTCTTCCAGAACATTACCCCTATGTCGCGACCGCCCTGCTCGACGCGATCAAGGAAGTGCTCGGCGATGCCGCGACGAACCATGTGCTCGCCGCGTGGGGCGAGGCCTACTGGTTTCTGGCCGAGATCCTCAAGTCACGCGAGGCCGTAATACGTGAGGAGAGCCGCGTCGCGGCGGGCGGCTGGAGCGGCTGGCGCGCCTTCAAGGTGGCCGAGAGGCGGAAAGAGAGTTCGCTCATCACCTCCTTCATCCTGCGCCCGGTCGATGGCGGCCCGGTGCTGCGCCACAAGCCCGGGCAATATCTGACCTTCCGTCTCGCCACTCCGGGACAACCGGCGATGAAGCGCAACTTCTCCATCTCTTGCGCGCCCAATGACGATCACTACCGCATCTCCGTAAAGCGCGAGGAGACCGGACATGGCGGCTCACGCTTCCTGCACGATCATGTCGCCATCGGCGACATCGTCGAGGCGACGGTTCCCGCGGGCGAGTTTTTTCTTGAGGAAAGCCCGCAGCGGCCGGTCATCCTGCTATCCGGCGGCGTCGGGTTGACGCCCATGATCAGCATGGTCGAGACGATCGCCGCGTCGCATCCCGGCCTTGAGGTTCACTACGTTCACGGTACGACCAGCAGCGACACCCATGCGCTGGATCGCCATGTGCGCGCGCTCGCCCGGGAGCACGGCCGGATTTCCGTCGCCACCTTCTATGACAAGCCTTCGGACGCCGATGCGATCGGGCAGACCCACGACGTGACGGGCCTCATTACCATCGACTGGCTGAAGGCGAACACGCCCCTCACCCAGGCCGACATTTTCCTTTGTGGACCAAAGCCGTTTCTGCGCGCGCTTGTCAGCGGGCTCTCGTCCGCAGGGGTCGCGGCCGACCGAATCCACTACGAGTTCTTCGGCCCGGCGGACGAATTGCTCGCCGCTTGAGGCAGTGACCGATGGTGCCCTGAGGAGGACAGTGTGATTTATCAGACCGAGAAAAGCGGCGATGAGCAGGACGACACGTCGGCGCGCGGTGTTCGACGGTTCGAGATCGCGAGCCGGGCGCCCGAGAGCGACATCGTCACCTCCTTCATCCTGCGTCCGCTCGACGGGCAACCCCCTGCCCCGCACGTCGCCGGCCATCACTTAACGTTATTCGCGGAAGTGCCCAACTCCGGGCGGCAGAAGCGCAACTATACCATCTCCTGCGCGCCCAATGGCGAGCATTACCGGATCTCGGTGAAGCGCGAGGAGAAGGGTACCGTCTCGAAATGGCTACACGATCTCGCCCAGCCCGGTACCGTGCTGGGGATCGCTCTACCCTCGGGACGCTTCATGCTGCCGGGCACGGATGATCGCCCCCTCGTTATGATCAGCGCCGGGGTCGGGCTGACGCCGATGGTGGCGATGCTGGAGGAACTCGTCGCGAAGGGGCGGAAGGTCCCGGTCCAGTTCATCCACTGCAACCGCGACCGCGCGGTTCATGCCTTCCGCGCACATGTGCGCGAACTGGCCGCCGCGCAGGGCCATACGCAGGTGACCACCATCTATTCGCGTCCGAGCGAGGAAAAGCCGGGGACCGAGTTCGATATCAAGGGCCATCTCACCCTCGACTGGCTCACCGCCAACACGCCCATCAGCGAGGCCGACTACTTCGTCTGCGGGCCGCTCGGCTTCCTGCGCGCCTTTGTGCCCGTGCTCGCCAAGGCGGGCGTGCCCGATGTACGGCTGCATTACGAATTCTTTGGCCCGGTCGACGACCTGTTCGGTGACGACAGCGCCGTTTCCGAGGCAATACCTGCACCCGCCGCCATCGAGGCGTGGGAAGCGCGCGCGGCTGCCGGCTTCACACGCGGGGCCATCGGCGCGGCGCTTATCGACAGCGCGGCCGATTCCATCGTCGCCAGTGATGCCAAGGGCGACATCGTGCTGTGGAACGTGGGTTCGCAGCGCATCTTCGGCTTCACGCAGGACGAGGCGCTGGGGCAGTCGCTCGACATCATAATTCCCGCGCCGTTCCGCGCGCGGCACTGGGAAGGCTATCACGAGACGGTCGCCTCCGGGGAAAGCCGCTACGGCGCGGGCGACATGCTCGCTGTTCCCGGCCTTCACAAGGATGGGCGGCGGCTCTCGATCGAGTTCACCATCGTGTTGATGAAGGACGATGGGGGGCACGTCACTGGCATGGTGGCGAGCGTGCGCGATGTCACGGCGCGCTTCGAGGAGACGAAGGCGCTGAAGAAGAAGCTGGCGGCGCTGGAAGAGAAGGGCTGAAATGACGGAAAGATCTGATGGGCAGCTCTGCCCATTGGATCACACCGGCCGGAAGCGGACATTCCGAAAGCCCGCTAAGGGTGAGTTTAAGCCTCGGACAGTCTCGCCAATATGTCCGCTTCTCGTTTGAAGTTCCCAAGACCGACCAGTCCGCTTCCGTGAAGAGTTTCGGGCGCCGGCAGGCGTACGAAAGTCCCCGAGGAAGGAACCCGCGGGCACAGTCGATGGCTATGGGGATTTCGATCCGCGGTCGATGTCGGCGATGGTGCCACCGCCGCTGGGAAGCGTGGGGATGGATGCGGAGAGGCCGCTTCGTTGTGCCTGCGCGCGGTCCAGCCGATCCCGGACGAGGCTCTTTGCGACCCTGTCGGCGGCAATATTGACGATGGACGCGCGCGGGTCCGTTGCCGGCGACTGGGCGCCTGCGGCTGAAGGTTCGACCATGCCATTCCGGGTCATGGGTCGCTCTCCCGGTCCGTCGCCGACGCGTGCGGCGGCCCGCGTGGCTGTCTCCAGCGTTCGAACGTCTCGATGATGATCATGCGTCCGCCGCAGCAGCGGCATGGCGGGCGGAAGTCCTCCGGTTCGTCGGAGACGCGGGGGGCGGGCGGCGCGGCTACATCCAGGAGTTCGCGGGCAAGCGCGAGACTGGCCTTGCGGGCGGAGCCGGCGAGTAGGCCATAGTGCCGGATGCGATGGAAGCCGCGTGGCAGGACATGGAGCAGGAAGCGGCGGATGAACTCATCGACCGCGAGCGTCATGATCTGCCGGCGGTCCGCGCCGTCGCGGCGGTAGTCCTTGTAGCGGAAGGTGACGCCGGTCGCGTCGAAGGCGATCAGGCGACCGTTCGAGATCGCCACCCGGTGGGTGTAGCGCGACAGATAGGCGAGCACCGCCTCCGGCCCGGCGAACGGCGCCTTGGCGTATACCACCCATCGCTTCCCCCGAACGGGAGCAAGGTGGCGCAGGAAGGCACGTCGCTCGGTGAGGTGCGCCATGGTCCCGAAGAAGCCGAGCCGCCCGGCGTCGTGCAGCGCGAGCAGCCGCGTGAGGAACAGCCGCCGGAACAGCTTGCCGAGCACGCGCACCGGAAGCAGGAAGGCAGGACGCGACGAGATCCAGCAGCTCGCGTCAGGCGCGATGCCGCCGCCCGGCACGATCATGTGTACGTGCGGATGGTGGGTCATCGCCGATCCCCAGGTGTGGAGCACGGCGGTGATGCCGATGCGTGCGCCGAGATGCCTGGGATCGGCAGCAACCGTCAGCATCGTCTCCGACGCCGCCTTGAACAGCAGGTCGTAGACCACCGCCTTGTTCTGGAACGCGATGTCGGCGACCTCGGCGGGCAGCGTGAACACGACATGGAAATAGCCGGCGGGCAGCAGGTCGGCCTCGCGCTCGGCAAGCCAGGTCCGCGCAGCCGCGCCCTGGCACTTCGGGCAGTGCCGGTTGCGGCAGGAATTGTAGGCAATCCGCCACTGGCCGCAGTCCTCACAGGCCTCGACGTGACCGCCGAGGGCAGCGGTGCGGCAATGCTCGATCGCCGACATGACCTTGAGCTGGAGAATGCTCAGGTGCCCTGAATGGGCGGCCCTGTAGGCAGGCCCTGCTGCGCGGAAGATGTCGGCGACCTCGACCGAGGCGCGCATGGCTTAGCCGCTGGGCAGACTCTCACCTGGCCTGAACAGCCCAAGCTTGTCGAGCGGGCTCGTGACCGTGCGAACCGTCTTGGTCGCGACTTTCGCATAGAGCGCGGTGTTGTTGAGCTTGGCATGCCCAAGCAGGACTTGGATGATCCGGATGTCGGTGCCGTCCTCCAGCAGGTGGGTCGCGAAGCTGTGGCGCAGCGTGTGGGGCCCGACTCGCTTGGTGATGTCAGCGGCCCGGGCCGCCTCGACGACGATGCGATAGAGCTGCCGCGTGCTGATCGGCTTCATCGCGTGCTGTCCTGGGAACAACCAGCCATTGCGGTGCATCACGCCCTGCTGGCGCCCGACCTTCCACCACTCACGCAGCAGCGTGAGCAGGCCCTCGGAGAGCATGGCATTGCGATAGCGCCCGCCCTTGCCGCGCTCGACGCGCAGCAGCATGCGCTCGCTGTCGACGTCGGCGACCTTCAGCATCGACACCTCGGCGACCCGCAGGCCAGCGCCATAGGCGACCGACAATGCGGCCTGGTGCTTGAGGCACGTGGTGGCGTTGAGCAGCCGGGCCACCTCGTCGCGGCTCAGCACCACGGGCAGGTTGCGCCGATGCGCCAGCCGGACGAGCCTGCGCGCCAGGTCCGGGCGGTCGAGCGTGTGGATGAAGAGAAAGCGCAGCGCCGACACGATGCTGTTCATCGTCGGCACGGGGACGCCGTCCTCCTGCTGCTCGATCTGGAACCGGCGCAGGTCGTCGGCGGTAGCGGTATCAGGTGAACGCCCGAGGAATGCCGCCAGGCGTCCGATGTCGCGGAGATAGTTGCGCTGCGTCTCGCGTGAGAAACGCCGCAGGTTCATGTCGTCTATCAGCCGCTGGCGCAGCGGGCTGACGGGTGCATCAAGAACGGGATGGGGCATTGGTCAGGCTCCTTGTTGAAGAAGCCCGTCATGCTCTGCCGCTGCCGCGCGACGCTCAATGCAGGCCCGACCTCCGGCCTGTGCCCTCTACATCAACCCCAGGCACCCTCCCGCGCAGCGGGTTCGTTCACCGGCCCCAAACGGCCCTTTCCGGCCATCGCGAATAGCGTTTGCGCCCTCTTTCGAAACGTTACACACGCGATCATCATCGGTGAAAGCGGAAATCTGAACCGTAGTTGTTAATTTCTCTCGAGATTTGACCCAGGTTTTCCATTAGCCAGTGACCCAGGTTGGCTACTTGAAGAACCCCTGCAATCAGGACGGATGGCAGTACAAGTATGGTCAATCCGCGATGGAACAATCCTCCCATGACGGGCTCGACGTCGAGCTCTCATCCGCCGCCGGCGTAGCTTGGCTGCTGCGCCATGAGCGCGATTTCCCGCGGCCGCTATCTGCCTGGTCAACCGCCTCTGGCTTCAAGCAAAACCTATCGCGGCGATACCTCCCCTGCCGACGCGCCGGGCCGCCTGACGGCGGAGGAGGCGTTGTACTTGATCGCCTGCCGCGGCATACGCGTCCGGTTAGCATAGCACCTAACAGCTTCGAAACGGTATCGGGCCGACGCATGTCGGCTCGACGCCCCATGTCAGTGCAAGGAGTGAAATATGATCAAGCGTCATCAGGCGGGCCCGGGAATGGGCCAGGCCATCGATGCGGGCAATACGGTGTTCATCTCGGGGCAGGTGGCGGACGATGCCCGCGGATCTATCCTGCAGCAGACGGGCATGTGCTGGCAAAGATCGAGCGCCTACTCGCCGAGACCGGCGCGACCAAGTCCGATCTCGTCAGTGTTGGCGTGTTCCTCCCGAACATGATCGATTTCGATGCGATGAACAGCGTCTACGACGCTTGGATCGACCCCGCCAATCTGACACACCCCCGGCCCCGGCATGCAGACCGACTTTTTCAACGATATCGATGCAGCTGTAGACTATTTAGTGCCCGACCAGCGCCAGTCGCGAATCTCCGGCATGTCGATGCCGTGCTCGCATATATAGCGCTGGTGCTCGATCAGCTTGTCGCGGATCGTCTGCTTGGCATAGACCGCGCTCGCACCCAGGTTCGGCACGCGATCGATCACATCGGCGACCAGATGGAAGCGGTCGAGCCGGTTCATCACCACCATGTCGAACGGCGTGGTGGTCGAGCCCTCCTCGATGAAGCCGCGCACATGCATGTTGCCGTGATTGGTGCGCTTATAGGCCAGCCGGTGGATCAGCCACGGATAGCCGTGGTAGGCGAAGATCACCGGCTTGTCGTTGGTGAAAAGCGCATCGAAATCGATGTCGGTGAGGCCATGCGGGTGCTCGGTGTGCGGCTGCAGCGTCATCAGGTCGACGACGTTGACCACCCGCACCTTCAGCTCGGGGAAGAAGTCGCGCAGCAGGTCGACGGCGGCGATGGTCTCCAGTGTCGGCACGTCGCCGGCGCAGGCCATCACTACATCGGGCTTCCCGCCCTTGTCGTTGCTCGCCCACTCCCAGATGCCGATTCCCTGCTGGCAATGGTTGATGGCGGCGTCCATGTCGAGCCATTGCGGCGAGGGCTGCTTACCGGCCACGATGACGTTGATGCGGTCCCAGCTGCGCAGGCAGTGGTCGGTGACATAGAGCAGCGTGTTGGCGTCCGGCGGCAGATAGACCCGGACGATGTCCGCCTTCTTGTTCACCACATGGTCGATGAAGCCAGGGTCCTGATGGCTGAAGCCATTATGGTCCTGCCTCCAGACATGGGAGGTGAGCAGATAGTTCAGCGAGGCGATGGGGCGCCGCCATTCCACCTCAGCCATTTCGCATGCTGGTTGAACATGGAATCGATGATGTGGATGAAGGCCTCGTAGCACGAGAAGAAGCCGTGCCGGCCGGTGAGCAGATAGCCCTCATACCAGCCCTGGCACAGATGCTCGCTGAGCACCTCCATCACCCGGCCGTCCGGCGCGAGATGGACGTCCTCGGGAACCATCGCGGCATCCCACGCGCGCTCGGTGACCTCGAACAAGGCCTGAAGCCGGTTCGAGGCGGTCTCGTCCGGGCCGAAGATCCGGAAGTTCCGCGTCTCCGCATTGGCGCTCATCACGTCGCGCAGGAAGGTGCCGGTGATGTAGGTCGCCTCATTGTCGAGCTTGCCGGGGGCGGGCACCGCCACCGCATAGTTGGTGAAGTCCGGCAGCCGCAGTGGGCGCCGTAGCGCGCCGCCATTGGCGTGCGGGTTGGCGCTCATGCGCTTGTCGCCGACCGGCGCCAGCGCCGCGATATCCGCGCGCAGGCGTCCCGCCTCGTCGAACAGTTCCTCCGGCTTGTAGCTTTGCAGCCAGTCTTCCAGTAGCTGGAGATGGCCGGCCTTCTTCAAATCGCTGAACGGTACCTGATGCGAGCGCCATGAGCCCTCGGTCTTCAGCCCGTCCACCGTCTTCGGCCCGGTCCAGCCCTTCGGGCTGCGCAGCACGATCATCGGCCACAGTGGGCGGTCCAGATTGCCGCCCTCGCGGGCAGTGTGCTGGATGTCGCGAATGGCGTCGAACGCCTGGTCCATCGCCGCTGCCATCACCTGATGCATCGGCTCGTACTCGTCGCCCTCGACAAAAATCGGCGTGTAGCCATAGCCGCGGAACAGCTGCTCCAGCTCGGCCGGCGAGATGCGCGCGAGGATCGTCGGGTTGGCGATCTTGTAGCCGTTGAGGTGGAGGATCGGCAGCACCACGCCGTCGGTTGCCGGGTTGAGGAATTTGTTGGCGTGCCAGGACGCCGCCAGCGGCCCGGTCTCGGCCTCGCCGTCCCCGACCACGCAGGCCGCGATCAGGTCGGGGTTGTCGAGCACGGCGCCGAAGGCATGGGCCAGCGAATAGCCGAGCTCGCCGCCTTCATGGATCGAGCCGGGGGTCTCGGGCGCGGCATGGCTGGGGATGCCGCCGGGAAACGAGAACTGCCGGAACAGCCGGCGGATGCCTTCCGCGTCGCGCGATATGTCGGGATAGACCTCGCTATAGGTGCCTTCCAGATAGGTGCTCGCCACCACGCCGGGCGCACCATGACCGGGGCCGGCGATAAACAGCACGTCGAGATCACGTGCCTTGATGGCGCGGTTGAGGTGCAGATAGATGAAGTTCAGCCCAGGCACCGTGCCCCAATGGCCGAGCAGGCGCGGCTTGACGTGCTCGATGGTCAGCTTCTCGCGCAGCAGCGGGTTGTCGAGCAGATAGACCTGGCCGACCGAGAGATAGTTCGCCGCCCGCCACCAAGCGTGCATGAGCTGGAGTTCTTCGGGCTGCAAAACGCTGGACGCGCCTGGCTGCTGAGTTGCCTTCGCTGTCATGTCGGGCCTCCTAAACAAGAATTCTCTATCTCAGGAATTGCCGGAAGCGCCGCAGGGAGAAATAGAACAACACCCCTCCGATCGCGACCAGCGCGGCAAGCTGCGGCCACACCACCGACAGGCCGGCACCGCGGAACAGCACCGATTGCGCCAGCATGACGAAATGGGTGTTGGGCGCCGCCAACATGATGGTCTGGATGATCTCCGGCATGCTTTCGCGTGGCGTCACCCCGCCCGACAGCACCTGAAGCGGCAGCAGAACCAGCATGAGCAACAACCCGAACTGCGGCATGGTTCCCGCCACCGTCGCGAGGAAGATGCCCATGCAGGTGGTGGCGAAAAGCTGCAAGGCGGCTCCGAAAAGGAACAGCGCGATCGAGCCCTCGATCGGCACCGCCAACAGCCATTGCACGACGACCACCAGCGAGAAGGTCGAGGCCAGCAGCACCACCAGTCCCATGGACCAGACCTTGCTCACCATGATCTCGAACGGCGACACCGGCATGACCAGCAGGTGCTCGATGGTACCGTGCTCGCGCTCGCGGATCAGCGCGGCGCCGGTCAGGATGATCGACAGCATGGTGATGGACGAGATGACGTTGGTGACGGCGCCAAACCAGCCCTTGCTCAGTTCCTGGTTGAAGCGCGTGCGCAGCGTCAGCTCCACCGGGATGGAGCCCACGGTGCGGTGGCGATCCAGAAACTCGTTCAGAAGATCGTCGAAGGAGTGCAAAGCAATTGGTGAGCTCACGGAATCGTCGCGGCGCGAGCACACTCGGCTGTCTTTTCAGCCTGCTCATCGCGGTCGCCGTGATGTATTTCGGCGTCAACGTTGGTCGTGTCTACTGGCGCTTTTATCAGTTCCAGGACGACATGCGTCAGGAAGTTCGGTTCGCCACGACGCGCACGAACGACCAGATCGTGACGCACCTTCGCGCTTCGGCTGATTCACTCGGGCTGCCTGAGGCGGCCGGTAAGGTCTCCATCCGCCGCACCGAGCACACGATCACTGTCGAATCGGACTACTACGAGACGGTCGAGTTCCCGATGATCGTGCGCGAAATTCATTTCAACCCGCGAGCCGAAGGGACGTTTTGAGCCCGGCGCCGCCGGACCCGATCGAAAAAGTCATGGACTGGCAGCGCGCGCGCGAATGGCGCGACAAGACGCGCGGTCGTGTCGTGTTCACCAATGGCGTTTTCGACCTGCTGCATCCCGGTCATGTGGACGTGCTGCTCGGCGCACGACGCCAGGGGGACGCGCTGATCGTGGGAGTGAATAGCGACGACTCCGTCCGGCGTCTCAAAGGACCGCAGCGTCCAGTCCGCACCGAAGCCGAGCGATGTTATGTGCTCGCGGCGCTGGCGATGGTCGACGCCGTTGTCGTGTTCGAGCAGGACACTCCGCTCGAATTGATCAATGCGCTGCGTCCGAACGTCCTCGTGAAAGGCGGCGACTATACCGAAGCATCGATCGTGGGCGCGCGCGAAGTTCGCGCGTGGGGCGGCGACGTCATCGTCATCCCACTGACGCCCGGGCAATCAACGACTTCCACCATCGAGCGACTGCGTGCCAACTGAACCAACTCTTCCAGTCGTGCGCCAAGGACGGCGCGACGACGAGATGCGCGCCGTGAGCCTGGAGCGTCACGTCGCTCCGTATGCGGAAGGATCATGTCTCGTTTCCTTCGGATCGACGCGCGTGCTGTGCACGGCTTCGGTCGAAGAAGGTGTCCCGAACTGGCGTCGCGGCCGTGGCGAAGGTTGGCTCACGGCGGAGTACGCGATGCTCCCGCGGGCGACGAAAACGCGCACGTCGCGCGAGCGCTCTCAACTCGGCGGTCGCACGCAGGAGATTCAACGGCTGATCGGTCGAAGCATCCGCGCGATGCTCGATGATTTCCGCTTCGGCGAGTACACGATCCGTCTCGATTGCGACGTGCTCGTTGCCGATGGCGGAACACGCACCGCTTCGATTACGGGCGCGTGCGTCGCGGCGGTCGACGCCTTCAATTGGCTGGTGACGACGGGGCGTATCCTGGAGAGTCCCGTCAAGCGCCGCGTCGCTGCTGTGAGCGTCGGGCTCGTCGGCACGTCACCGCGCCTCGATCTCGATTACGAAGAGGACGTGACCGCAGCGGTCGATATGAACGTTGTGATGAGCAGTCAAGGCGGATTCGTCGAGGTGCAGGGGACTGGCGAGCACGGAACATTCGACCGCTCTCAGCTCAACGAGCTTCTCGATCTCGCGGTGCGCGGGCTCACGGAGCTCGACGCGGCGCAACAGCGCACGCTCGGGCTCGCCGTGAGCGGATGAGGTCGCCGGCTTCAATCCTCGCGACGCGCAGCGCAGGGAAGCTTCGCGAGCTTCGTCCGCTCTTCCGCGCGCATGGTTTGGACGTCATCGACCTCGTCGAGGCTGGTGTCCCAGAGACTGCCGAGGAGGACGGGCTTGAAGTGTTCGAGACGTTCGAAGAAAATGCGCTCGCGAAGGCGCGGTATTTTTTTCAGCGAACCGGTCGGCCGACGTTCGCTGACGACTCCGGTCTCGAGGTGGCGGCGCTGAATAGCGGACCGGGCGTTCGCAGCAAGCGTTGGAGTGGACGAACCGATCTCAGCGGTCAAGCACTCGACGACGAGAACAATCGGCGGCTGGTCGAGGTATTACGAACGGAGGTTGATCGCCGCGCGCGGTACGTGTGTGCGGCGGCCTACGCGGACGCCGCCGGCTCGATCGTCGTGCGTGGCGAGACGCGAGGGGAGATCGTTGACCGTCCCCGCGGTGAGAACGGCTTCGGCTACGATCCGTTCTTCCAGTCGCATGAGCTCGGACGCACGTTCGGTGAAGCGACGCGGGAAGAGAAGGAGCTGGTGAGTCACCGGGGGCGTGCGTTTCGTGCTCTCCTGGATCGGCTGGATGAACGAGGGGGCGCGACGACGGACTCCGCCGCCAGTTGATTCTCGGCCGGGGCGTGGATACATTCGAAGGCTCGCGGGGCGTAGCGTAGCCTGGTATCGCGCCTGCTTTGGGAGCAGGAGGTCCCCGGTTCAAATCCGGGCGCCCCGACCTCAAGGCCACAACATCACGAAGCGCCAGTAGCTCAGTTGGATAGAGCAACAGCCTTCTAAGCTGTGGGTCGGGGGTTCGATTCCCTCCTGGCGCGCCATCAGTTGTACGTGTAGGACCGGAGTCAGCACGCCGCTCCGCCGAAATGCTCTGGGCCGTTAGCTCAATTGGCAGAGCAAGCGACTCTTAATCGCTAGGTTGTAGGTTCGATTCCTACACGGCCCATTTTCTCGGCTTCGGCCGGGAGGCGCGCTGGGTTCGAGGCCGTTGGTCTCTCCGCGCGCAGCTGGAACTGATCGTTGGTGTGGCGCGCTATGATGTTGAAGGCGAGCCAGTTGCATCGAGCGATCGAGTGGGTTATCTATTCGGGCCGGGCGCGAATTGTTCGTGAATCGCGCGGTGGGAAACGGCCTGGAGAGCCGAGGCGAAAGCGGCCTCGTGTGGAACGAATCTCGGTCGCCAAGCGCGAAAAAAACTTGAAGTAAGCGCTTGACGATGTTGGCTGAACTGGGTATGATTAAAGGCTGTCGCTGAATGCGACGCTGAATTGAAAAACGCTTTTTGATAATTGAATTTGGGAATCTGGATGTGCGAGGCGAACTCGTCGATCCTGTGTCCGTTCGGGGCATGGGGGAGAGTTTAGACCGAACATTTCTGTGATTCGGACAACGCTGTCGACGCTTAGCACAAGCGACAGCGTGGACAGCGTAGTTCGAGAGAGCTTTATCAAACACTCTTGGAGAGTTTGATCCTGGCTCAGGACGAACGCTGGCGGCGTGCTTAACACATGCAAGTCACGGGGGGTAGCAATACCA
>LNAP01001177.1_pt1 | contig 28309 bp, 27 predicted proteins | sample 602601 | NCBI WGS metagenome assembly LNAP01 (sample SAMN02440304, study PRJNA202911) | soil metagenome | biome: Subtropical and temperate rainforests or woodlands; isolation source: soil samples (1 kg each in a 20% v/v slurry with milli Q water) were... ... | reverse complement strand
GCTGGCCTTGCCCGGCACCACCGCCAGTTCGCGGTTGGACTGGTTGAGGGCGATCAGCGCCGGGTTTTCCTGGTTGATCAGGAAGTTCGAGGTGTCGTTGAGGTGCCAGTGGCCGTTCTTGTCGATGCCGATCAGCACCGGTTCGAAGCGCTCGCGATCCAGCGCATCGACGATGTTGCGCGCCGATTGCAGCGACACTTCGTGTTCGGCCGAACGGCCACCAAAAATAATCCCGACCCGCAGCTTGCTCATGGTTTGTTCCCGTTAAAAAGTGGTTCAGCGCTTGTATCGGACCGCTCAAGCCGACTGATGTCGCAGGTGAATTACAGCCACCCGCTGATTCTGTTTGTTCCGGCGCTCTTCGATGGCGAACGGCACGAACCCGAGCTTCGGATACAGCAGCAGGCCCGCCACGTTGTCATTGAAGCAGGACAGGGTCACCTGTGCGGCCTGGTGTTTGTCCCGGGCGATGCGCAGCATCTCGCCGATCAACTGCCCGGCGACGCCCGCGCCGCGGGCCTCGGGATCGACGATGAGATTGCCGAGGGTGCAGGTGCCGTGGGTTTCCCACCGGTAGAAGTTGGCGAAACCCAGTACCTGGCCGTCTCGCTCGATCACTGTCGAATCGCAGCGTTGGGCAATGGAGTCGCGCAGTTGCTCATGAGTCAGCGGCCAGCTGGCCGCCGGGAAAAAGAAAAACAGCTCCTCGGGATTACCGGCAAAACCGCAGATCCGTGGAATATCCCGATCCTGCACGGGGCGAAAAGTGAAGCTCATGTCCTGTCTCCTGACCCTGAAAATCCATGGCGTGCGCCCGGCCCCGGTTTCAGCGATTGGCCACCAGATGGGCGCCGAACAGCAGGTAGCAACTGCCGGCAAAGCGGTCCAGCCATTTGCGCGAACGACTATAGACGGCCGCCATGCGGTTGCTGGCGAAGAACAGCGCGACGCAGCAGTACCAGGTGAACGACAGCGAGGCCATGGTGAGCACGGCCAGGGCCAGCAGCAACGGCGGCGGTGACGCCGGCATCGAGGTGGCGAAGATGGTGGCGACGAACAGCGCCGACTTGGGGTTGGTCATGTTGCCGAGAAAGCCCAGGCGATAGGCCGGGAACAGGCTGCGGCCCGACTCGCCAGGCAAGCCGTTGCCGGCCCCGGTCAGCGCCGGCTTGCGCCTGAACTGCTTCAGGCCCAGGTAGATCAGGTAGCAGCCGCCGGCGATCTTGAAGGCCAGGTACAGGGCCGGGGCGGCGCTGAACAGCGACTTGATCCCCAGGCCGCCGGCCAGCCCCCAGAGCACCGTGCCGGTGGCGACGCCCAGCGCGGCGGTCATGCCATGGCGGCGCGAACAGCTGGCGGCCAATTGCGCCGTGGTAAAGAAGTTCGGCCCCGGCGTGACCACGGCCACGGTCCAGAGCAGCGCCAGCGACAGCAGCGGGCCGGCATACAGCAAATGTTCGAGCGCCATGACACAGACCGCCTTTATCGCGTTAAGGGAGGCCGACGCTACTCCACCTCGGGCTCATGGATCAACAGGTCGCCCGGCTGACACTCCAGGTATTGGCAGATCGCGTCCAGGGTCGCGAGCCGCAGGCCCTTGACCTTGCCCTGCTTGAGCAGGGACAGGTTGGCCTCGGTGATGCCGATCGCCGCCGCGAGGTCCTTGGATTTGACCTTGCGTCGGGCCAGCATCACGTCCAGTTGAATGACAATTGACATACTGATCTCACACGAAGGCGCGGTTTTCCGAATCCACTTCACTGGCCTGCCAGAGGATACGCGCGATGATGGAAATACACGCAGCCAAAAACAGCGCGACAAAGGTCGGGGCGGTGATGCTGAGACTGATCAGGCGCTCGCCCACCGGCGCGTTCAGGGTGACCCAGATGCTGAGCAGCGGCTCGCAGAGAAAGTCCAGCAACACCCACAACGCCACGCCCCGCCCGACCTTGCCCAAATGCACCGCCGCCGCGCTGGAAAAGTACTCGCCGCGGGCATAGCTCTGGAACAACTGGCGCAGATGGCTCAAGCCAAAGGCCAGCGCCAGCAGGGGGATGCTCGACAGCAGAATGCCGCCCAGGGTTTGCCACCAGGGAAAGACCGCACCGGCGGCCAGATGGCTCGACAGGCTATTGCTCAGGCCAAAACCGAACCCGTAGCCACTTTCCGCGCTCAACTGCGGAAACAGCCACAGCGCCGCGTTGAGCAGCAACATGGCAATGATCAATAACAGGGTGACAGCCGACATGCGCTGGCTGAACCGGGCAAGACCTTGGGACGTCATGGGAAGGCTCCAGTGGAAGGAATGTGGGAGAAACCATAAAGAATTAATTATCGTAAAACAATAATTAATTTCTGCTTTTCGATCATTTAATTCATAAGCCCAGCGATACCCCCGGGGCTATGCTGAAAGTAATGGAGGCCATTGGAGAACGCTCATGAACGGTTTCCTGGTGATTTTCTTCACCCAGCAAAATCGCCGCTACCACGGCAAGATGGTCGGTGACTGGCTCGTCGACCTGGCCAACGAGCTGGGCCTGCGCGGCGCCACCATGAGCACCGCCATCGAAGGTTTCGGCCACACCGGCCGGCTGCACTCCGCACACTTTTTCGAACTCGCCGACCAACCCATCGAGGTCCGCCTGGCACTCACCGAAGAGGAGTCAGCCCGGCTGTTCGAACGCCTGGAGGACGAGGACATTGCGCTGTTCTACATCAAGACGCCGATCGAGTTCGGCACCCTTGGCAAAGAGGCCAAGAAAGCGGACGCGGGCGGATGACGCGCTGAAGACAGTCGCACGCGCCTGGGTTACCGTACGGGCCTGACGTTGTGTCGAGGACAGCTCCATGGGCAAGCCCGCCCCCCGTAAAGACTGGGTCCACCGCGCGCCTCCCACCCGGGGGCTGGAGCGTATCGAGGCGTTTTTCGCCGGTCATGGCTACGACCTGCACCGCCACGACACCTACGCCATCGGTCGCACGCTGTCGGGGGTGCAGAGCTTCCAGTACCGCGGCGGCTGGCGCCACAACCTGCCGGGCGGGACCATGGTCCTGCATCCGGATGAAGTCCACGACGGCGAAGCCGGCACCCAGGACGGCTTCCATTACCGCATGCTTTATATCGAGCCGGCGCTGATCCAGCAGATCCTCGGCGGCCAGCCGCTGCCCTTCATCAAGAACGGCCTGTCCACCGACCCACGCTTGTTCGCCGCCACCGACACCTTGCTGCGCAGCATGGAAAGCCCGCTGGACCCGCTGGAACTGGAAGACGCGCTGTTCGACCTGGCTCATGCGCTGAATGCCGTGTCGGGGGTTTCCCGGCCGGCGCAGCGCTTTGACTATCAGGCCGCGGAGCGCGCGCGGGAATACATGCACAGCACCCTGGACCAGAACATCACCCTCGACGAACTGGCCACCCACAGCGGTCGCGACCGCTGGAGCCTGTCGCGGGACTTTCGCCTGCTGTTCGGCACCAGCCCCTATCGCTACCTGACCATGCGCCGCCTGGACCTGGTCAGGGCCCTGCTGCTGCAAGGCCAGTCGCTGGTCAGCGCGGCGCTGCTGGCCGGCTTCACCGACCAGAGCCACATGACCCGGCAATTCAGCAAGACCTACGGCCTGCCGCCGGCCCGCTGGCTGAAAATGCACGGCCGCTGAACGCCGCCCGGCACGCACAATCGTACAAGAACCGCAGCACCGCGCTGATTACCGTAGAGGCCCGATCACCTCTTTACGGAGCCGCACCATGAACCCGGCCAGCACCACGCCCATCCCCTACCAGAGCCTGAACTTCGCCTACAAACTCAGCCTGTTCGACGATCACTGGCAAGCCCGTGTCATCGCCGAAATGAACGACTACCAGTTCAAGCTGGTGAAGCTGCAAGGGGACTTCATCTGGCACGACCACCCGCACACCGACGAGACCTTTATCGTCCTCGAAGGCCAGTTGCGCATCGACTTTGCCGACGGCCAGGTGACGATCAACCAGGGCGAGATGTTTGTCGTGCCCAAGGGCATGAAGCACAAGCCGTACGCCGAGCAGGAGGTCAAGTTGCTGCTGATCGAACCCAAGGGCGTGCGCAACACCGGCGAAGAAGGCGGCGAACGCACAGCGGCCAATGATGTGTGGATCTGAGTTGCCCCGGGGTTGAGCCTCTGTAGCCGCTGCCGAGCGAAGCGAGGCTGCGATCGGCAGCGCAGCGGCCGTAAAGGCGGACAATACGTTCCTCAAGGCAAACCGCATGCGCAGGTTTGGCGAGGACTGCGTCCTCGTTCGCAGCCTCGCGGTGCTCGGCAGCGGCTACAGGTACACCGTCATCGGCTGCCCCTCAGCCGCGCTCGGCAGTTGCCGCCAGGCCCTCGGAGCCAGACGCCGGCACCCGCAAACGCAAGGCCAGCAACACCCCCAGCAGGGCGAGCAAGGCGCTGGCGCCCACCGCCTGTTCGATGCCGTCCGCCTGCGAGCCACCCAGCCCGGCATTGGCCAGGGACACCAGCAGCGCCAGCCCCAGCGCCCCGCCGATCTGCTGGCTGGTGGAGGCCATGCCCGCCGCCACGCCCTGCTCGCCCGGCGCGATGCCCTGGCCGGCCGAGACCCACATGGCAGTCCAGGTCATGCCCTGGCCGATGCTCAGCACCACGATGCCCGGCATCAGGCTCCAGAACCCCGCCCCGTCGGGCAGCGCCACATACACCCCGCCGATGCCCAGCGCCCCCAGGAGCAGACCGCTGACCAGGGTCGCCCGCAGCCCGAAGCGCAGCAACGAACGTTCGGCCAGCCAGATGCCCACGGTGCACAGCAGCGTCGCCGGCAAAAACGCCACGCCGCTTTGCAGCACGCTATAGCCGTAGACCTGCTGGAAGTACAACGCGAGGAAGTAGTACTGCACGCCGAAGCTGCTCATGAACAAAGCCGTGAGAAACATCGCCAGGCGCAGCTCGCGATGGGCCAACAGGCGCAGCGGCATCAGCGGGTCGTGGCCGCGCTGTTCGATCCAGGCGAACACGCCGAGCAGGAGCAGCGCCAGCGCGCCACAGCCCAGGGTCGCCGGTGCGCTCCAGCCCCATTCCGGGCCCTGGACAATGGCGAACACCAGCAGCGTGCCGCCCACCGTCACGGTCAAGGCGCCGCTGAGGTCGAAACGCCGGCCACGCTCGCGCTCGCCATCGGCCGGAATCCAGCGCCGAGCCAACAGGGCACAAGCGCCAGCCAAGGGTACGTTGACCAGAAACACCGCCTCCCAGCCCCACCACTGAGTCAGCACGCCGCCCAGCAACGCCCCCAACGCCAGCCCGGCAGCGGATGCCGCGCTCCAGACCGCAAATGCCCGGTTGCGCTGCGGCCCTTCGGCGTAGTGGGTGTTGATCAAGGCCAGGGTCGCCGGAAACAACAGCGCGCCACCCACCCCCTGCACCGCACGCGCCAGCACCAGCAGCAACGCGCTACCGCCCAGTACTGCCGCCAACGACGACAGTGCATACAACGACTGGCCCACCCGGTACAAACGGCGCTTGCCCAGCAAGTCCGTGGCCCGGCCACCGAGCAATAGAAAACCGCCAAAGGCCACGGTGTAGGCACTGACCACCCACTGCAATTGTTGGGCAGAAAAGCCCAGGTGGCTGCCGATCTGCGGCAAGGCAACAAACACGATAGTCGCGTCCAGGGCGATGATCAGTTGCGCAGTAGCCAGCAACATCAGCATCCAGCCCGAGGGGCGACTTGAGGGAGTGGCGGGCATCACAACATCCTGTGCAAAAAAGAGTGCGGCCAGTGTCTTTCATGCTCAACAGATGATAAATAGCCCTACTACTCTTTCAGTTATGACTTTAATCATGGACTTGAACGCCCTTCGCCTGCTGGTACGCGTCGCCGAAACCCGCAGTTTCACCCGCGCTGCTGCTGACCTGGGGCTCACGCAATCTGGCTTGTCCCGCGCTATCTCGCGCCTGGAAGCCGAGCTGGGAGTACGCCTGCTGCAACGCAACACCCGCAGCGTCAGCCTGACCCCGGATGGCCAAATGCTGTATGAACGCAGCGCACCGTTGCTGGCCGAGCTGGCCGAAGCCGAAAAGCTCATGCTCGATCGCCGCGGCACACCTTCCGGTTTGCTGAAAATCAGCACCCCGTCGTTGTTCGGGCGCAAGGTGGTGATGCCCGTGATTGGTGAGCTGACCTTGCGCTACCCCGATTTGCGCATCGAAGCAGTGATGACCGACCGCCTGGTGGATATTGTCGACGAGGGTTTCGATGCGTTGCTGCGCACCGGCGAGATCCAGGACCAGCGCCTGATTGCCCGGGCCTTGACGCCCTTGCGCTGGGTAACCGTCGCCTCCCCCAACTACCTGGCCCGCTTTGGCACGCCGCAAACCGTCGAAGAACTGCGCGACCACAACTGCCTCACGGTGCGCAACCTGCGCAGCGGGCGGATGGTGGACTGGCAGTTTATGCTCGACGGCAAGGTGCGCGATGTAAATGTCGAGGGGCGGTTGATTTTCGATCTTGGCGATGCCCTGGTGGACGGCGCGGTGGGCGGCTTCGGGATTGCTCAGGTAATGGATTTTGCCGTGCGCGACGACCTCGCCGCCGGGCGCCTGGTGCCATTGCTGCAGGACTTCGCGGGGCGCAGCCGCGCAATTTCCCTAGTGTATCCACCGTCACGCCAGTATTCGCCGAAGCTGATCGCCTTTGCCGATGCCTTGGCACAGGCGCAATGGTAAGCAGAGCTTGAACCCGGCGCCCCGAGTGTGAGAAGAAAGGATGCGCTACCACCACCGCGAGGTTTTCCACGGATGAACCTGACATTGACGCCCCCCCAGTGGGATGACGTGAACGAGCTGCTGGCGTTCGAGCTGGCCAATCGGGCCTTTTTCGAAAGTTGGATCAATGCCCGGCCCGAGGCTTACTACAACGTGGAAGGGGTACAGCGCGCCATCGAGAGTGCGCTGCTGGAGGCCAGTGAAGACCGCGCCTATCAGTACCTGATCCGCGAAAACGGCGTGCTGGTGGGGCGGATCAACTTTACCCAGGTGCGCCGCCGCTACTATCACTCAGCGTCCCTGGGCTATCGCATGGGGGCCGAGTTCACGGCGCGCGGCCTGGCCCGGCAAGCTGTGGCACTGGGCCTGCAAAAAGCCTTTGGCGAGCACGCCCTCAAGCGCATCGAGGCCACTGTGCGCCCGGAGAACCCGGGTTCGTTGCGGGTGTTGCAGCGCAGCGGTTTTACCCAGTATGGGCATTCACGCAAGGCGTTCCTGCTCGACGGGCAGTGGTTCGACCTATTGCTGTTCGAGGTCCATGCCCCCTGACAAACACAGCTCCTGCCTTTGAGCCGGCCTGCGGCCTAGCTGGATAACTGATTGGCAAACTGGCCAACCGCACTCACTACTTTCTGCGCGCCGTCCTGGATCTCGACGATCACCGTACCGGCCTCGGCCGCCAGGGACAGCCCCTGCTCGGCCTGCAGCCGGCCATCGGTCATCAGCGCCACGGCATCGCGGGCCATGTCCTGGTTCTGGCGCACCACGCCGACGATTTCTTCCGTGGCTTTGCTGGTACGCGAGGCCAACTGCCGCACTTCATCGGCCACCACCGCAAACCCGCGCCCCTGCTCGCCGGCACGGGCCGCTTCGATGGCGGCGTTGAGCGCCAGCAGGTTGGTTTGCTCGGCAATCCCGCTGATGGTCTTGACGATACTGCCAATCACCTGGGACTGAGCATTCAGGGCCTCGATCCCCTCACCCGCCTGTTCCATGTGTTTGGCCAGGTCGCGCATCACCTCCACCGCCTGGGTGACCACGGCGGTACCGCGCTGGGCGCTGCTGTCGGTTTGCAGCGAGGTGCTGTAGGCAATGTTGGCAGCCTCGGCCACCGCGCGTTCCTGATTGATCTGGTCGGTGATCACCGTGGCGAACTTGACCACTTTGTACAGCCGGTTATTGGCATCCAGTACCGGGTTATAGGACGCTTCCAGCCAGACCTCGCGACCATGGGCGTCGACACGCTTGAAGCGCCCGGCCACAAACTCACCGCTGTTCAAACGCTTCCAGAACGCCTGGTACTCGGCGCTGTTGTAATCCTGCGGTTCACAGAACATACGGTGCGGCTTGCCCAGGATCTGCGCCAGGCTGTAACCCATGCCCTGCAGGAAACGCTCGTTGGCAGCCAGCACGTTGCCATTGAGGTCAAACTCGATCACCGCCGTGGAGCGCACCAGGGCGGTGATCAGGTTTTCGTGCTCGCGGGAGGCTTCGATGGTGCGGGTCAGGTCGCTGGAGTACACCGAAAACCGCTTGATGCGCCCATCCGAGCTCCGCACCGGCTGCACGATGGAACGCAACCACGCCTCCTTGCCGTTGCCGCGCAACAGGCGCACGGTGCCGGCATAGTGTTCGCCACGGCTCAGGGCGTTGTTGAAGCGCTGCTGGAATTCATCGCGTTTCACATGCTCGGGCACAAACCCGTGAATGGCATGGCCCAGCAGGTCGCTGGATTTGTAGAGCATTTCGTCGAGGAAGTTCTGGTTGACCGACTCGATCCGGCCCTCGGGGTCCAGGCTCAGGGCCAGCATCTCGCTCTCCAGGCTTTCCTGGACCTGCTGAAGGCTGGACAGTTCTTCGCGAAGAGCGGACAGCTCCTGCTTCAAGCGGGTATTGAACATAGGAACACCAGAGGGCAGAGATGAGTGGTTTATCTAACCATCGGCGCTTCTGGCGTTTTCTGAAGAGGGCTTGAGTGTTCGACTCAACTATTTTTTCAGTCCCTCAACAGCCGTTGTGACGGGGCCGCCTCAGGACCTGGGACTCCAAGGTAACCAACGCCGCGTTTCAGGGGGCTCGCGTGCGGATTGCCAATCCGTCATCCCGTGTGGAGCTGGCAAAATTGTAATGCGCATGCCACCTCGGCGTTATCCGCTGTTTGCAACTATGAGCCGGGCTCCCCTTATCAGGGACAGCTCTCCAATAAGAACGCCCCAGGCGACTAAAAAGCTCATAGCTGCCAACACCGAGGAGCGATACATGCGTACTAACCGCACACTTTCCCTTTCCATCATTGCGGCACTGGCCAGCGCTGCACCGCTGGCGGGCATGGCCGCAGGAGATAAACCCGAGGGTTTTATCGAAGGCAGTACGTTGAACGTGCTGGCACGCAACTTTTACTTCAACCGCGATGACCGCAAAGGCCAGTCCAGCCCGACCGGCAACGGCTACTCAGAGGCGTGGGCCCAGGGCCTGATCGGCAAGTTCGAGTCCGGGTTCACCCAAGGCACTGTAGGGTTTGGCCTGGATGCCTTTGCGATGTATGGCTTGAAGCTCGACTCCGGCACCGGGCGCAGCGGCGGCCGGGGTTCCTTCGACATGTTGCCGGTGGACAGCGACAATCGCCCTGAAGACGACTACAGCAAACTCGGCGGTGCCGTAAAAATGCGCCTGTTGGATACGGTGGTCAAAGTCGGCGATGTCTTTCCACAAACCCCGGTGGTGCATTACGGCGACTCACGCCTGCTGCCGGAAAGCTTTCGCGGCGTGACCCTGGAAAACACCAGCCTGGAAGGCTTGACCCTGCAGGGCGGACGCTTGCACGCCATGAGCCAGCCGAACAGCAGCAGTATGCGTGACGGCTTCGCGACGTTTTATGCCGGCAACCTCAACTCGCCCTGGGTCGGTTACTTCGGTGGCGACTATCAGTTGAACCCGCACCTGAGCCTCAGCCTCTACAGCAGCCGCTTGAAAGACGCCTGGGACCAGTACTACTTCGGCACCGCCGCCAGCTATCCGCTGACGGAAGAAGTCTCGCTGTTTGGCGGTTTCAACTACTACAACACCCAGGACGAGGGTAAAAAACTGCTGGGCGAACTCAACAACAACATCTGGAGTGCCAAGCTCGGGGTCAAGGTCGGCGCCCATCGCCTGGCCCTGTCGCACCAGCGCAACAACGGCAACAATGACTTCGACTACCTGCGCCAGTCGGACTCGATCTTCCTCGACAACTCGATCCAGTACAGCGATTTCAACTCGCCGAAGGAGCGCTCGTGGGCGCTGCGCTACGACCTGGATATGCAGCCCTTCGGCATTCCCGGCCTGTCGTTCATGACCCGTTATGGCAAAGGCACCGGCGCCGATTACAGCAACGCCAACGCGGTATATATGCGCCGTGATGCCGCGGGCGACCCGCTGACTGACCAGCGCCGCTGGGAGCGCGACATCGAGGCCAAATATGTATTTCAGGGCGGCAGTTTGAAAGACCTGTCCCTGCGCATTCGCCAGGCCACGGTGCGCTCCAGTGCCTTTGAATCAGACCTGGAAGAGTTCCGGCTGATCATGGAGTACCCGCTGGCCATCCTCTGATAGGCCCCAACGGCAAGTGCTTACATTCACTTGCCGTTGACTAGCACTTCTTCACAATTGGCAGTCTGTCAGAACTGTAATATGCGCCTCACGTTCTCGTTAAGTTGCACTTCATATACTGCCCGCATCGACCGGCCGAGTAGCTTTGGGCAACTAACGGCACGGGTCTTTTGCGGAGAAGGTTGATGAAGGTACTGCATAGTTTATTCACCGGTTTGCTCATTGCGGCCTCCACCGCAGCGCTGGCCGACGATGGCGGCGAGCGCTCCCGCCAGTTGCTGGCTGAGTTTCGCCAGCAACAGCAACAGATCCATGGCACCCAAGTGCTAACCCAGCAAACACCCGCGCCCTCGACCTGAGCGGCGCACTCCGAGCACATTCATCTCTTGAAGCTTTTTTTGTGGAGCTCCTTTGGAAGGAGATGAATTTTTAGCGCCCTCACGGGCGCTTTTTTTTGCCTGCCCAGTGGAGTCAAAGCCCCGCCCCCAGCGACCAATCGTCGCACCTGTGCCCAAACAGCAGGATTGCGCGGGATGCGCCTTGACCCTGAAGTAGCTTCAAGGCTCAGAATTTTCCTACTTTTGGGACTACAGCCCTTATCTCGCGTAGCTCCCGTCGCCTTTCCGCTTACCAGTATGAGGTCAATCTGCATGCGTATCCTTGTGGTTGAGGACGAGCCAAAAACTGCCGACTACTTGCATCAAGGCTTGAGTGAAAGTGGTTATGTCGTCGATTGTGCCGCCAGCGGCATCGACGGCCTGCACCTGGCCGAGCAACACCGCTACGAACTGGTGATCCTTGACGTCAACCTGCCCGGCAAGGACGGCTGGCAGGTGCTGGAACAACTGCGCCGCAACAACACCTTGCGGGTGATGATGCTCACCGCCCGTGGCCGGCTGGCCGACAAGATCAAGGGCCTGGACATGGGCGCCGATGATTACCTGGTCAAACCCTTCGAGTTTCCCGAATTGCTGGCCAGGGTGCGTTCATTGCTGCGACGCAGCGAGCCGATTGCGCTGCCGGAAGTATTCCGCGTCTCGGACCTGGAGCTGGACCCACGTCGTCACCGAGCGTACCGGGGCACGCGGCGCATCGACCTGACCACCAAGGAGTTCACGCTGCTCCAGGTTTTGATGCGCCAGAGCGGCGAAGTCCTGACGCGCACGCAGATCATTTCCCTGGTGTGGGACATGAACTTCGACTGCGACACCAACGTGGTGGAGGTGTCGATCAGCCGGCTACGGGCCAAGATCGACGACCAGAGCGAGGTCAAGTTGATCCATACCATTCGTGGCGTGGGCTATGTGCTGGAAGCGCGCCAATGAGACCTGGCAGTTTATCCATGCGCCTGGGGCTCACCGTCAGCCTGATGGGCGCCGGCCTGGTGCTGTTGCTGGCGACCCTGGCGTACCTGGCCCTCACCCACGAGCTGGAAAACCTCGCGCGCAAGGGCCTGGAAAGCAAGATGGAGCAGATCCAGCACAGCCTGCTGCAGGATCTCAACACCCGCGACATCAGCGCCCGGCCCCATTCGCTGCTGGACCTGGTGATGGGCCACGACAATTTCTACCTGACCATCATCGCCCCGCCCCCCGCCAATACGGTGCTGCTGAGCGTCGGCGCCAAACCCCAGGAACCCTTGCTGCTCGACTTTGCCGCCAGGCCGACCCTGGGCTTTTTCAACTGGACCGATGGGCGCGGCAACCAGATCCTCAGCGCGTCGAGCCTGATGCCCCTGCACACCGGGGAGAAGGTGCGGGTGTTGCTGTCCCTGGACCGTTCCGACGACCAGGCGCTGCTCAGTGCCTATCTGCAATCCACGGTTATCGCCCTGCCGCTGTTGCTGATCCTGATCGGCATGGGCGCCTGGTGGCTGGTGCAGCGCGGGCTGGCACCGTTGCAGCAATTCAGCCGCGTCGCCGGCAAAGTCACCACCCAGGACCTGAGCCATCGCCTGGCCGTCGAGAATCTGCCCCGGGAACTCAGCGAACTGGCGCGGGGCATCAATGTGATGCTCGACCGGCTGGATGCCGGTGTGCAGCAGTTGTCGCAATTCTCCGACGACCTGGCCCACGAACTGCGTGCGCCCCTGACCAACCTGATGGGTAAGGCCCAGGTGACACTGTCCCGCGCCCGGGCGCCCGACGAGTACAAATCGGCGCTGGAGTCCAGCACCGAAGAGCTGGACCGCTTGGCGCGGATCGTCGCCGACATGCTGTTTCTCGCCCAGGTCAGCCATCCGGCGGCGCGGGTGTCGTTTACCACGGTGAACCTGCGGGATGAAGCGCTGCGGGTCATGGACCTGTTTGCCTTGAGCGCCGAAGACAAAGGGTTGCGCCTGAACCTGGCCGGCGACGCCTGGGTCCTGGGGGATCGGCTGATGATCCAGCGGGCCATTTCCAACCTGCTGTCCAATGCGATCCGCCACAGCCCGCACGGCTCTGGCATTGCATTGCAGATCGACAGCCACGACCAGCGCGTCTCACTCACCGTGAGCAACCCTGGCGCAGGCATTGAAGCGCAACACCTGCCCCACCTGTTCGAACGTTTCTACCGCGCCGACAACAGCCGCGCCCGCAGCGAGGGCGGCACCGGGCTGGGCCTGGCGATTGTGCGTTCGATCATCAGCCTGCACCAGGGCCAGGCCGAGGCCACCAGCGTGCTGGGTGGCGTGACCTCGTTCCGACTGATATTCCCCGTCCTGTCTGCCGCCCCAAAAGCCCCGTAGCAACCCTCTTAGTGGTCCGGCCCCCTGCTGAACATGCTTGCCATGGCCAGCTGGGGGGTTGTTGTAGTGAGGGAGCTTGCCCCACTCCCCCAAGGTCACTGGGGCTCCTGCTCCTCATCGCGACGATGGGCCCAGTGGTAGAGCGCAGGCAGTACCAGCAACGTCAGCAGCGTCGAAGAAATAATCCCGCCAATCACCACCGTCGCCAGTGGCCGTTGCACTTCAGCGCCGGTGCCGGTGGCCAGGGCCATGGGGATAAACCCGAGGGACGCGACCAGCGCGGTCATCAACACCGGGCGCAAACGGGTCAGTGCCCCCTCGTTGATCGCCACCGTCAGCGAACGCCCTTCCTCGCGCAGGTTGCGGATAAACGCGATCATCACCAGGCCATTGAGCACTGCCACCCCCGACAGCGCGATAAACCCCACCCCGGCGGAAATCGACAACGGAATATCGCGCAACCACAGCGCCATGATCCCACCGGTCAGGGCGAAGGGAATCCCGGTGAACACCAGCAACCCATCCTTGAGGTTGTTGAACATCATGAACAACAAGCCGAACACCAGCAGCAATGCCACCGGCACCACCACCTGCAGGCGCTCTGACGCCTCCTTGAGTTGCTCGAACTGGCCGCCCCAGGTGGTCCAGTAGCCGGCGGGGATTTTCACCTGTGTCGCCAACGCGTTTTCCGCCTCGGCAACAAAGGAGCCGATATCCCGCCCCCGCACGTTGGCGCTGACGATCACCAGGCGCTTGCCGTTTTCGCGGCTGATCTGGTTCGGGCCCAGCACCAGGTCCAGGCTGGCCACTTGCGACAAGGCGATAAAGCCCAATTGCCCCGTGGTATTGCCGGCCAGCGCCGGGATCGGGATCAACAGCCGCGACAAGCCCTCGATATCGGTACGCAGGGTTTCCGACAAGCGCACGACCATGTCAAAGCGTCGGTCGCCTTCGTACATCGTGCCGGCCTGGCGCCCACCCACGGCCACCGCGATGGTGTCTTGCACATCGCCCACGTTCAGGCCAAAGCGCGCGGCCTTGTCGCGGTCGATGTTGATGGTCAGCACCGGCAGGCCGGAGGTCTGTTCCACTTTCACTTCCGAGGCACCATCGAGCTTCTGCAAGGTTTCGGCAATCTCCCCGGCAGTCTTGTTCAGCACCGCCATATCATCGCCAAACACCTTCACCGCCACATCGCTGCGCACCCCGGAAATCAACTCGTTGAACCGCAGCTGGATCGGTTGCGACAACTCGTACTGGCTGCCCGGCACAATCGCACTGGCGCGCTGGATATCGGCGATCAGGGCTTCGCGGGATTTGTTCGGATCCGGCCACTGGTCCTTGGGTTTGAGCATCAGATAGGCGTCGGAAATATTCGGCGGCATCGGGTCGGAGGCAATTTCTGCGGTGCCGGTACGGGCAAATACCCGCTGGATTTCCGGCACCTGTTCCATCAAGGTTTTTTCCAGTTGCTGTTGCATCTGCACCGACTGCGTGAGGCTGGTGCCCGGCACGCGCAAGGCTTGCTGGGCGAAGTCACCTTCGCTGAGGCTGGGGATAAACTCGCTGCCCATGCGGCTGGCCACGGCGCCGGAGAGCACGATGGTCAACAGTGCCAGGCCAAACGCCCACGTACGGTGCGCCATCACCCAATCCAGCACCGGCGCATAACCCCGGCGCGCGTTGCGCATCACCCAGTTTTCGTCTTCCTTGACCTTGCCGGTGACGAACAGCGCAATCGCCGCGGGGACAAACGTCACCGACAGAATCATCGCGCCCAGCAAGGCCATGACCACGGTGAACGCCATGGGGTGGAACATTTTCCCGGCCACGCCCGTCAAGGCGAAGATCGGCAGGTACACCACCATGATGATCAGTTGTCCAAAGATCAGCGCACGGCGCGCTTCCTTGGCGGCGGCGAACACTTCGTGCAGGCGCTCGCTACGGGTCAGCAGGCGGCCATGGCGTTGCTGCGCATGGGCCAGGCGGCGGATCGCATTCTCGACGATCACCACCGCACCATCGACGATAATCCCGAAGTCCAGCGCGCCCAGGCTCATCAGGTTGGCGCTGACCTTGTTGGTGAACATCCCGGTAAACGTGAACAGCATGGCCAGCGGAATCACCATCGCGGTGATCAACGCCGCGCGGATATTGCCGAGGAACAAGAACAGAACCACGATCACCAGCAGCGCACCTTCGAAGAGGTTTTTCTTCACGGTGGCGATGGCTTTTTCCACCAGGTTGGTGCGGTCGTAAACCGTGACCGCGACCACGCCTTCGGGCAGTGAACGGTTGATCTCTTCGAGCTTTTTCGCCACGGCCTGGGACACGGTGCGGCTGTTTTCGCCGATCAACATAAAGACCGTGCCGAGCACCACTTCACGGCCATTTTCGGTGGCCGCACCGGTACGCAGCTCACGGCCGATATCGACCTGGGCCACATTGCGCACGCGGATCGGCGTGCCGTCCACGGTGTTGATCACGATATTGGCGATGTCGTCGATGGACGCCACCTGCCCCGGCGCGCGAATCAGCAACTGCTCGCCGCTGCGCTCGATATACCCGGCGCCAACGTTGGCGTTGTTGCGCTCCAGCGCCGTCACCAGATCACTCAAGGTCAGGTTGTAGGCCGCCAGGCGCTTGGGGTCTGGGGCGATCTGGTATTCCTTGGCAAAGCCGCCAATGGTATTGATCTCGGCCACGCCGGGCACGTTGCGCAACTGTGGCTTGATGATCCAGTCCTGGATCACCCGCAGGTCCGTCGGGGTGTAGGCCGAGCCGTCTTCCTTGCGCGCACCGTCTTCAGCCTCCACGGTCCACAGGAAAATTTCCCCGAGCCCCGTGGAAATCGGCCCCATCGCCGTTTCAATGCCGTCCGGCAGTTGCTCGCGGGCCACTTGCAGCCGCTCATTCACCAGTTGGCGGGCGAAGAACAGATCAGTGCCGTCCTTGAAGATCACCGTGACCTGGGACAGCCCCGAGCGCGACAGTGAGCGGGTCTGCTGCAAGCCCGGCAGGCCGGCCATGGCGGTTTCGATGGGAAAGGTGATGCGCTGCTCGGTTTCCAGCGGCGAAAAACCGGCCGCCGCCGAGTTGATCTGCACCTGGACGTTGGTGATGTCCGGCACCGCGTCGATCGGCAGTTTCTGGTAGCTGGCGATGCCGACACCGGCCATCAGCAACACGGCCAGCAGCACGATGATGCGCTGCTCGATGGCAAATTGAATCAGACGTTCAAACATGGGCAATCACTCGCAGGATCAATGGGCGTGCTCGGCCGAAGCCTTGCCCAGCTCGGACTTGAGGACGAAGCTGCCAACGGCCGCCACCTGGGCGCCGGCCTCCAGGCCCTGGCGCACTTCGACGAAGCCGTTTTCACTGAGCCCCAGCTCAACGTGGCGGGTGGCGAAGCCTTCGGCGGTGCGCACAAACAGCGACGGTTTGTCTTCCACGGTCTGGATCGCCTCCACCGGCACGGTGACCGGCGCCGAGTAGGTATCCGTGGCCACCTGCACCGCCACGAACAACCCGGGGCGCCACGAGTCGTCGGGGTTGGGTACGTTGACCCGGACCATTGCGGTGCGGGTCTGCTCGCCCAGCAAGTTGCCGACATAGGCCACGGTGCCCATCACATCGGTGCCCATTTCCGTGGAGCTGACCTTCACCGGCCGGCCCACCTGGACCTTGTTCAAGTCCTTGGGAAACACCCCAAACGTGACCCACACCTGGGACAGGTCCGACAGGGTGAAGGCAGCGCTGGTCTCACTCACCACTTCGCCGACACCCAGGTGTTTTTCCACCACCACCCCGGCAAACGGCGCACGCAACTCATAGCGATTGCCGCCGACCAGAACCGCGCTGCCGCTCAAGGCATTCATCTTTTGCCGCGCATTGTTCAGGGCGATCTCGGCTTCTTGCAGGGTCTGGCGGGCCAGCAGGTAATCCTGTTCGGCAGAGATTTTGTCCTGCCATAACTGGCGCTCACGCTGGAAGGTGGTGCGGGCCAGCTCGACCCGGCGTTCGCTGGCGGCCAACTCACTGCGCTGATCGGAAATCTGCTGGCTGGCGATCACCGCCAATAGCTCGCCCTGCTTGACCTTCTGACCAAGGTTGACCCTGACCGACTCCACCACACCCGCTGCACGGGGCACGATATGCGAGGTGCGGTCTTCATCGAATCGCACCTCGCCCGGCAACGACAGCACGCTGCTGATTTGCCGGGGTTGGGCCTTGGCCAGTTGAATGCCGGCGGCCTGGATCTGCTGCTCATTGAGCACCAGCACACCCTCTTCCTCTTCTTCCTCCGGTGCTTCGACGTGCGCTACCGGTGCCTGAGGCGCCACGCTGGTGGCCGGCCAAAACACTATCGCCCCGAGGGCGACGGCCACTGCAACGGCCAAAGCCAGGCCTTGTAGTTTGTTCATGGGGAACTCCTGAAAGATCAAATGCGGGCGAGGTCGCCGTAAATCCGTTCGATGCGCACCCAGGCATCGGTGGCCTGGGCGAGTGCGGCGAGGTATTGGGTGCGGGCGGCGATCAAGGTGCGCTGGGCGTCGAGTACCTCGAGGAAGTTGAACTTGCCCATCTCAAAACCACGGGTGGCGCTGTCCACCGCGCTTTGGGCGGCGGGCAGGATCACTTGGTTGAACGCGCGCACTTCACTGTTGGCCGTCGCCCACAGGTCCAGGGCCTGGCGGGTTTCGGTGCGCAAGCGCAGCTCGGTGGCGTTGCGCAAATCCCGGGCCTGGTCGGCACGGCGGCTGGCGGCCAGTACATTGCCCTGGTTGCGATTGAACAGCGGGATCGGCATCGATACGCCCACCAGGTTCACCCGCTCACGGACGCTGGCGTCGTACTGGCTGCCGATGGACACGTCGAGGTCGGGAATCCGCTGGGCCTTTTCCAGGCCCAGGCCGGCTTCCCGTTGCTGGATTTGCAGCTGCGCCAGGCGCAGCTCGGCGGTGCTCTCCAGGCGCGCCAGCAGTTGGGTGGCCGAAGGCAGCGCCGGCGTATTCACGGCACCTGCCTCGACACGTTCAAAACCGATGGTGGCGCTGCCAGTGATGGCCGCCAGGCGGCGGTAGGCATCACTTACGCCGATCTCGGCGCGGCTGCGCTCCAGGCGGATTTGCGAGACCTCTACCTGGGCGCGGGTGGCTTCGACCGGCGACGCCTTGCCCGCCGTGACCCGGCCATTGGCAATCACCAGGCCACGCTCGGCCAGTGCCATCGAACGCTGGGCCAGCTCCAGGCGCTCCTGGGCCCGCAGCGCACCATAAAAGCCCTCGATGACCTCGGCCCGCAGCAGGTTACGCCGCTGTTCCAGTTCCTGGGCGGCCGCATCTTGTGCCCGCGAGGCCACGTCGATGCGTGCCCCGCGCTTGCCGCCCAACTCCAGGGTCTGGCTCAGCTTGACGGTGGTGGTGCGCGTGCTGCGGCGGGTGTCTTCGGCGTCCCAGGAGGCCACCGGGTTGGGGATCAGCCCAGCCTGTTGCCGCCCACCCTGGGCAATCTCGATTTCCCACTGGGCTGCGGCCAGGTCCGGGTTGCCGGCAAACGCACTTTGCAGGGCCGATTCAAGGGTCAGGGTCTGGGCGCTTGCCACTTGGGACAGCGCCAAGACCCCCACTACAGAGCACACAATTGTTCTTAAAAACGTTGGCATAACAAGCGTTCCACACCCATGAGTTGGCGGACAAATCCAAGCAGGGGCAATGTAGCTTTCGCTCCTTATCAGAGGGGTGGCCGGAACATTACAAATCCGTTAGCAAAGGCTCTGTTCCGGGCTTTTGCTTTAATCTGCGCGCAACTATGCAGATCCTTTCTCCTGCCCCGAGGCACGCTCTACATGCGAATCCTGGTTATCGAAGATGAACTGAAAACGGCGGAGTACTTGCTTCAGGGACTGAGCGAAAGTGGCTATGTGGTCGACTGCGCGGCCAGCGGCGCCGACGGTGTGCACCTGGCGCGGCAATACGCCTATGACCTGGTGATCCTGGATGTGAACCTACCGCTGATGGACGGCTGGGAGGTGTTGCAACGCATCCGCCAGAGCAGCAACACACGCATCATGATGCTCACCGCCCAAGGGCGCCTGGCCGACAAAATCAAAGGCCTGGAGCTGGGTGCCGACGACTATCTGGTCAAGCCTTTCGAGTTTCCCGAACTGCTGGCCCGGGTCCGCAGCCTGATGCGCCGCAGCATCGAGAGCGCAGTGCCGGACGTGCTGCGGGTGGCCGATCTGGAACTGGACCAGGGTCGCCACCGGGCCTTTCGCGGCAGCCAGCGGATCGACCTGACCACCAAGGAGTTTGCCTTGCTGCACCTGCTGATGCGCCAGAGCGGCGTGGTGCTGTCACGCACGCAAATCATCTCGTTTGTGTGGGACATGAACTTCGATTGCGACACCAATGTGGTCGAGGTTTCGATCCGCCGCCTGCGCGCAAAGATCGACGACCCGTTCGAGCGCAAGTTGATCCATACCTTGCGCGGGGTGGGCTACGTGCTGGAAGACCGCGAATAGCGGTCAGTGCGTGAGGGGTTCCTGATGAAAGCCCGCGCCTTCGATCTGAATGGTGACGTGGGAAATATCGAATTGCTCATGCAGCAATTCCGTCACCTGGGCGAGGACCTGTTGCTCGCTGCCCTGCGCCGGGTCCACCACCAGATGGGTGCTCAGCACGTTCTTGCCGCTGGTCAGGGCCCAGATGTGCAAGTCATGCACCTCCCTGACCCCTGGCACCGCGTGAATGGCCTGCTCTACCGCGTCGATATCAATGCCGTCCGGCACACCTTGCAGCAGCACGTTCATGCTGGCCTTGAGCAGTGTCCAGGTTCGCGGCACCACCCAAAAACCAATCGCGGCGGCCACCACCGAGTCGACCCAGCCCCAACCAGTGAGCATGATCAGCACGGCGGCAATGATCACCCCGATAGAACCGAGCATATCGCTCCAGACCTCCAGGTAGGCGCCCTTGACGTTCAGGCTCTCGCCACTGGCCGCGCTGAGCAGGCGCATGGAAATCAGGTTGACGATCAGGCCGAGCACGGCAATCACCAGCATGCCGGTGGACTGGATTTCGGCCGGTGCCTGCAGGCGCAGGTAAGCCTCATAGAGGATGTAGAACGCCACCCCGAACAGCAGCAATGCGTTGAACGCGGCGGCGAGGATTTCGAAGCGCGCATAGCCAAAGGTGCGCTTGCGGTCCGCAGCGCGCTTGGCCACCTGGATGGCCACCAGGGAAATGGCCAGGGCCAGGGTGTCGGTCATCATATGGGCGGCGTCGGACAACAGCGCCAGGCTGCCGGTGACAAAGGCGCCGATCACTTCGGCAATCATGAAACTGCCGGTCAGGCCCAGGGCCATCCATAACTTGCGTTCATGACCGGCGCGTACGGTGGCGTGGCTGTGTCCTGCGCTCATGGCATGTCCTCGTGGGGGGATGTGCGCTGATCATAGAGCGATAAGGGGAAACCTTTGGTATGGATTTCACAATTGTCATAACGCTGCCAGCGGGGTGTTAACCACATGGGGGAGCGGGCTTGCTCGCGAAAGCAGTGGGTCAGTCAACATCAATGTTGGCTGGGCCGACGCCTTCGCGGCGATGCGGCGATCCGACAAGCCCGCTCCCACATTTGATCTTCACTGCCTTGAGCATTGCGTTCGCTTAACTGATCGGCATTCGGGCAAGCCCGTTCCCACAGGGGGAATGCGGCGGCTTTAAAAAACCGGGCGCCGGCTAAACCGCAATGCGCTGGCCACGCCCACCGCGCCCATCACCACACAGTAGAAAACGCAGATCCACGGGCTGGTGGGCATCAAGGCGATCAGCATCAACGGCGTGGTACTCGCCCACAGCGCGTAGGCAATGTTGTAGGTAAAGGAAATCCCCGACACGCGCACCGGTGCCGGAAACAGGCTGACCATCACCGAGGGCACCGCACCCACCACCCCGCAACTCAACCCCGCAATTGCGTAGGCCGCGCCCAGCCACACGCCGCCGGCAATCAGGCTGGCATAGAGCACGGCAATGCCCACCGGCAACAGCAGGCTGTAGACCAGCACCGCGCGCCAGGCGCCGATGCGATCCACCAACAGGCCGGCCAGCACACAACCGATGTTCAGGAAAACGATGCCCAATGCACTCAGGGCGAAGGTGTGGCTGGGGCTCATGCCGAAGGTTTTCTGCATCATGGTTGGCGTGATCACCACCAACACCACCACCGCCGAGGTGAGCACACAGGTCAGCAACATGGCCGGCAACAATGCCTGGCGATGGTCGCGCAACACCGTGCGCAGCGGCAGTTCGGCGGCGGCCTGGCGGCGCGCCTGCATGGCCAGGAACACCGGGGTTTCACTGAGCCAGCGGCGTAGCCAGACACCGATCACACCAAACACACCGCCCAATAGAAACGGAAAGCGCCAGGCGTAATCGAGGATTTGTTCAGCGGTGAACATCTGCGCCAGCAAGGTCGCCGTCAATGCCCCCAGCAGGTAACCGAAGGTCAGCCCGGCTTGCAGGAACCCCAAGGCATAACCGCGATGGCCGGCGGGCGCGTGCTCGGCGACAAACACCCAGGCGCTGGGCACTTCACCCCCCACTGCCGCGCCCTGCAGGACGCGCAGCGCCAGCAAAATCAGGGGGGCGAAATAGCCGATTTGCGCGTAGGTCGGCATGATCCCGATCAGCAGGCACGGCAAGGCCATCATCAGGATACTCAGGCTGAACACGCGCTTGCGCCCCAGGTGATCGGCAAAGTGCGCCATCAGGATCCCGCCCAGTGGGCGCGCCAGATAGCCGGTGACAAAAATCCCGAAGCTCTGCAGCAGGCGCAGCCATTCGGGCATTTCCGGGGGGAAGAACAGTTGGCTCAGGGTCAGGGCGAAAAATACGAAAATGATGAAGTCGTAGATTTCCAGGGCACCGCCCAGGGCAGCCAGCCCCAGGGTTTTGTAGTCGGAGCGGGAAAAACGCTGCGCCTGTGGATAAGCGGTGGCAGTCATGAAGAGGCTCGGCAGACAAACAAAATGGCGTGCAGGTTATGAGCTGAACCGGATCCTGGCAATCGCCGCCGATATATTCGTTTTACTCATTGATCCATGAAAATAACAACATTCCCAAATAAATAGCCGTGGGCCAAGATGCAGCGATACCTTGCCAACACCCCGACGCTTGCATAATAACTACAAGAGGTACTCCCACATGGCCGACCCTATCGAAGATAGCCGTTATGCCCGCTTTGCCCTGCGCTGCTCCAATTTTGCCGAACGCTGGTTTCCCGACTCCTGGGTGTTTGCCGCCCTGGCGGTGATCATTGTCACCGTGGCGGTTCTGGGCATGGGCGCTGCGCCCACCGACGCTGCCAAGGCCTTTGGTGATGGTTTCTGGAGCCTGATCCCGTTCACCATGCAGATGGCCTTTGTGGTGATTGGCGGCTATGTGGTGGCCAGTTCGCCGCCCGCCGTAAAGCTGATTGATCGCCTGGCACGCATCCCGAAAAACGGCCGCTCGGCCGTGGCGTGGGTGGCGCTGATCTCGATGGTCGCGTCGCTGCTCAACTGGGGCCTGTCCCTGGTGTTCGGCGGGTTGCTGGTGCGGGCCCTGGCCCGGCGCACGGATTTGCGCATGGACTATCGCGCCGCTGGCGCGGCGGCTTACCTGGGCCTGGGCGCCGTGTGGGCGCTGGGGTTGTCGTCATCGGCCGCGCAATTGCAGGCCAACCCGGCCAGCTTGCCGCCGTCGATCCTGGCGATCACCGGGACCATCCCCTTCACCGACACGATCTTTTTGTGGCAATCGGGGGTGCTGTTGCTGGCACTGATCGTGGTGTCGCTGATCATCGCCTACGTCACCGCACCGGGGCCCAACTCGGCCCGTGATGCCAAGGCCTGTGGCGTGGACCCGGCGTTCAACCTGCCCAAGCTACAACCGCCAACCCGCCCGGGGGAATGGCTGGAGCACAGCCCGCTGCTGACCATCCTCCTGGCACTGCTGGCCGCCGGCTGGCTGTTCCACGAGTTTTCGACCAAGCCTGCGATCAGCGCGATCTCGGGGCTCAACACCTATAACTTCCTGTTCCTGATGGTCGGCGCCCTGCTGCACTGGCGCCCGCGCAGTTTCCTCGACGCAGTGGCGCGCGCGGTGCCCACCACCACCGGGGTGTTGATCCAGTTCCCACTGTACGGCTCCATCGCGGCGTTGATTACCGTGGTCAAGGGCGGCGACGGCCAGACCCTGGCCCACCATATCTCGATCCTCTTCACTTCCATCGCCTCCCACGACACCTACGCGCTGCTGATGGGCGTGTACTCGGCGGTACTGGGGTTCTTTATCCCGTCGGGCGGTGGCAAGTGGATCATCGAGGCGCCCTATGTGATGCAGGTGGCCAATGACCTGCAATACCACCTGGGCTGGGCCGTGCAGATCTACAACGCCGCCGAGGCCCTGCCGAACCTGATCAACCCGTTCTATATGCTGCCATTGCTGGGGGTACTGGGGCTGAAGGCGCGGGACTTGATCGGCTTCTCGTTTGTGCAGCTGCTGGTGCACACGCCGCTGGTGTTGTTCCTGCTGTGGGCGCTGGGGACGACGTTGAAGTACATGCCGCCGGTAATGCCTTAATCATTGGACGCCGCACCCGTCGTTGTGACGGGTGCATCCAGGTCGACATTGAGCGCCGTTGTTCCCTCTGAATATTTCAGGAAGGGAACCACGCGTAAATGACGGGCCACCTAACAGTGTCTTTTAGTAGCACCAGACACTCTTCAACTTAACTAAGAGACCACAACTAATTATTTAGAGTTACAACTGGAGTCATACCGATGAATATCGCACCTACCGCTACTACGCCCACACCTCAAAACAGTGCTGAGACTGGCAATACCCAAGATGTCAACCCACAGCAAAATCCCGCGTTGAAAAAATTCAGACAATTCAAACCGGCATTCGGCCAGCCGGCGGGAAGAATAGTATTTGCAGAATCAAACCCTAACAAAAACCTTTTCAAGCCTGTTGCAGCGTTTAAAGGCTGATTCCTTTATAGAGGCTGTGATCCCCCTCAAGCCCTGGAGCTTCAAAGCCTGCATTGAATACTTACAAGTAACGCGACGACCTCAAACCTAGTTGCACATTCATGGGCAACCACAGCAACGTGCTGCACTTCACGATATAGCGAGGCGGCCAGGCCCTGCAAAAAAACTGCATTTTCCGAGGCATTTTCCCGGTCAGCCGCTACTGTGTGAAGGTGGGCATTCATCCCGCGCAGACGGGCATTAGCTGACAAGGAAACATGCATGTTTAAACTGACCAGGCTGTCCTTCACCTTTGTCGCACTTGCTGTGAGCACGGTCGTACAAGCCGACGTCGAACTTGATCTGGGCACGGCACAACGGGTCACGCAATTGTTCGCCTACCCCAACAATTGCAGCGTGATCTGCTTTCGGCCGCTGACCCTGGAACAGACCGTCGAACACTATCTGACCCAGAGCCTGCAGCGCGATGGCTACAGCCGGGCCAGGGTCAGTGTGAAGACCGAACAGGGTCAGGTCCGCGCGCGCTTTACCGGGGTGCCCGATGGCTATGGGCAGCCCTTGACCGCGTTGCTGAACACCGCCGACCTGGCTTACGAGGGCGCCAGCCGGCTCAACCGCGATGGCAAGTGGCAATTTAGCTGGTACCTGTTCCTGCCGCTGGGCATGGCCCTGGAAAACCGCAAGAGCATCGAGTTGATGCACTTCCCGCCGGATTACTCCCTGACCCACTACCAGGACTATCTGGAATCAGCCACCACCGACCGTTGGGCCACGCTACTGAGCGCCAACGGTATACCGGCGACCCAGACCCCGGAATACCAGACCATCATTGATATCGCGCCCATTGCCGCCCCCTCCACGGCGGGCAAGGATCTGGAGGGGGTCTACAGCTACTTCAGCGAGTATCAGACCCGGGTTGTCCGGGAACTGAGCCTGCACCCCACTGGCCCGCTGCCCATGGTCGCTTTCGGTGCACCCGTGCGCAGTTGGATCCAGCAACACTACGGGCAAACCCTCGGGGTACTGGGCCTGACGCAAATCAGCCCGGCCGAAGGCAGTAAAGTCGCAGTGCTGGGGGCCAATCACCCCAGTTACATCTGGTACGCCGCCAACCCGGACAGCTACGACGGCGACGAACAGAAAGCCGACGAGGCCGGCTTGAAAGTCATGGGCCAGGACTTGAGCGCGGCCTGCTGGCAAGCCGGGATGGGGCAAAAGCCTGCCAGCGACCCCAATGTGTTGCTCAAGGGCTGCATGAACACCTGGCAGGTGACGCGCAAGGAGCAGACCTGCGAATTGTTCTACACCTCGGTGCGCGAATTGTCCGCCGAGCAGGCCAAGGAAAAATGCACCAGCGCCTCGATCAAGCCCCAGCTCAAGCGCCTGAAAAGCCCTCTGCCAGAAGCTTCTGTCGCGGCGCCGGCGCTGTAGGCTCCTGCCCTTATCGCCAGTGTCTTACGCAAAAAAGCCGATACCTACTGTCAGATTTGACAGTAGATATCGGCTTTTTTTTGCGCAAACCTTGAGCGGTGCCCATTTGCTGCAAGACTGGCAGTCATAGCAACACCAGGAGGTCGATGCAGCCCGACAAGGAATGCTATGAAAACCCAGATCATGGAAGAGGCGCCCGCTGCGGCCAGTGACTGTCTGTACCCCTTCGCAGCACTGTTGGCGAAAAAAGGTTACCCCTCGCGTCAAAACTTTGAGGTGGTACACACCCGCAATGGGCGCGGAACCGGGATCAAGGCCAAAGTGGCCTTCGACAGCCGTGTGCGAATCGCCAAAATTTCCGGGCACGCCCTGGGTGAACGGCGCTTGCACACGCTGCAGGTGTCTTCACGCATCCACTTGTACGACCCGTGGTTCAGCGGCCTGCTCCTGCATTCGTGCGATCCGAATGTGTTCCTCGACATCAGCGAGCTGGAGCTATGGTCGATCCAGGCCATCCGCCCTGGCACGCTGCTGACCATGGATTACGCCACCACCGAGGATGTGCTGTACCGGCAGTTCCCGTGCCGTTGCGGCGCGGGGAACTGCCGGGGCTGGATCACCGGCATGAAAGAGCCGCTTAACCGGGAAGGCCAACTGTTTATGGAACAGTGGCGCCAGCGCAAACGCTCTTAAAGGGCCTCCACCGGACGCAGGCGGTACTGCGGCGGCAGTTGCTCGAAGCCGGTGATGGTGGCGTTGAGGCTTTTCCAGCGGCCGTCCTTGATCCCGTAGATGCACCCGTGGATCGATAGGCTCTGCCCGCGATGCCAGGCGTTCTGCACGATGCTGGTGTGACCGACATTGGCGACTTGCTGGATGACATTGAGTTCACACAGGCGATCGACCCGTTCTTCTTCGGTAGGTAACTGGGCCAGTACTTCGCGGTTCTCGTAGTACAGGTCGCGGATCGACCGCAACCAACCGTCGATCAGGCCGAACTGGCGGTCCTGCATCGAGGCGCGCACGCCGCCGCAGCCATAGTGGCCAGTGACCAGGATATGTTTGACCTTGAGCACATCCACAGCGTACTGGATCACCGACAGGCAGTTGAGGTCGGTGTGCAGCACCACATTGGCCACGTTACGGTGCACAAACAGGTCGCCGGGTAACATGCCGACGATCTCGTTGGCCGGCACCCGGGCGTCCGAACAGCCGATCCACAGGTATTCCGGGGTCTGCTGGCGGGCGAGCTTGGCGAAGAATTCGGGATCTTCCTGTTTGATCGCATCCGCCCAGCGTTCGTTGTTATCAAGCAGGTCTTGTAGTTCGTTCATCAGGGAAAGCCTCAGGAATGATGCGCAGCTTTGACAGACGACCGCCCGTCCGGGTCACGCCGTCTATAAAGATAGCCGGTCGGTAATGACTTGAATCTTGGGGCGCCCTGCCTGTCCACACACTATAAGCCCCACAGTATGAGGATTGACCATGACTGAATCACGACGTCCGTACGGCGCTACGCAGCCCGAACCGATTGATGACAACGAAGATCGCATGGGCTCGATGCGGGAGCTGGATTTTGACGAGGAGACGCCGACGGCGGAAATCGGCGATGAGATCCCCCGTGCTGAGCGCGAGCAGCTGATGCCCGACGAACGGGTACGCGAGGCTGGGATGACTGGGGCGTCGACGGCGGATCATGAGTCCACGGATGATGATATGAGCCCCGAAACGCTGATTCAGGAAGACGGCGCGCGCGATGCCCTGGAAGAAGGTGAGGACGAACCGGCCGATTGGGACCTGAGCATCGTCGATGAAGATGAGATTGGCGGCGGTAATGGGTTGGATGAGGCAGAGCTGGCGGACATTGATCCGGTCGACGGTAACCGCTGATACAGCGCCAGACTTATGGTGAAGCATGGCGGTGTGGGAGCTGGCAAGCCTGCTCCCACACAAGACTGCTCCCACCCGGGATCGTGTGTGTTAGTCGACCAGGGTGCAGGCCATGACAACTGCGTCTTCGCGGCCACCGACGGCCGGGTAGTAGTCGCGACGACGGCCAATTTCATTGAACCCGTAGCGCTCATACAGGCGGAAAGCCCCGGTATTGCTGTCGCGCACTTCCAGGAAGCACTCCCGTGCATGGGCGGCATACGCCCGCGACATCAGATGCTCCAGCAAGGCCAGGCCCAGGCCACGCCCTTGGTTTTCCGGCTTGACGGTGATGTTCAGCAAATGCGCTTCATCGAGGATGATCTGCACCACGCCGTGGCCCACTTGTTGCTCGCCTTCGAACATCAACCAGATCTGGTACTTGCCCAGCCCATCGAGAAAGATGCCCCGGGTCCAGGGGTGGCTGAACGCCGCGTATTCGATTTTCAGCACGGCGTCGAGGTCAGCCTCGGTCATCGGGCGGAAGGATAAAGCCTCACTCATCGGTTGTTTTCCAGCGCGCCATCAGCCGGCGCATGGCTTGCCAGACATCAGCCTTACGCTGTGGCTCTTCCATTAATAATTCCAGGCCCGGCAAGGCCCAGACCGAGCCCAGGCCTTCGACCTGCAGTTCGCGGTACCAGGCCTCGGCGTCGGCTTCGCCGGCAAACCGCACGGCCGGCAGGCCGATCACCCACAGGCACACGCAGGGTTCGTCTTCCAGGCGGGCCGAGACAAAACCTTGCACAAAATCACGCGCGGCGTCCGGGCCCTGGTCCATATTGCCGCGCACCAGCAGCGGCCAGCGCACGGGCTCGCCGACGATCTGCGGGCTGTCGGGC